>Ga0066871_100666_pt1 | contig 16869 bp, 14 predicted proteins | sample CeladaPassage60B_FD_62209 | JGI IMG/M metagenome (GOLD analysis project Ga0066871, IMG submission 62209) | Cellulose-adapted microbial communities from the Joint BioEnergy Institute, USA - Passage3 60B | ecosystem: Engineered > Bioreactor > Continuous culture > Unclassified | place: USA...
GCGAGCCAGTCGTCCGGACGCTCGAGGTGCACGGTGTGCCCGGCCTCCGGTACGACGATGTGCTGGCTGCGCCGGATCCGCCCGGCCATGTCGCGACCGATGGCGACGTACTTGCTGTCGAGTGCGCCGGTGACGATGAGCACTGGTTGGTCGAGTTCGTGCAAGCGATCCCAGAGCGGAGGCATGGCACCGGTACTGAACCCGCGGAGCGAGGCAGCCAGCCCATGGGGACGCTGCGCCAGCCACTGCGAGCGGAGCAGCGTTGTCCGCTCGGCCGGGAGCGCGCGGCGACTCGCGAAGAGCGGCAGCTGCTCCCAGTAGGTAGCGAACCAGTGGATCCCGTGCTGCTCGATCCGTGAGGCGAGTTCCTCGTCGGCCCGCTGACGGGCAGCGCGCTCGGCAGGATCGGCCAGCCCGGGGGAGGTGCTCTCGAGTACGAGCGCGGTGACGCGCGTGGGAAAACGGACGGCGACATGGAGGGCGAGGCGACCGCCCATCGAGTAACCGGCGACCGTGCAAGCAGCGAGCCCCAGCGCATCGAGCAGCGCAGCGAGATCGGCGACCTGTTCGCTCGCGGAGTAGCGGGCAGGGTCGGCCGGTGCATCGCTCTCGCCGTGTCCCAGAAGATCCGGCGCGATGACCTGCCAGCCGCGTGCGACCAACTCGGGGACGAGCGGCGTCCAGAGGAGGCTGGAACCGGCGAAGCCGTGCAGCAGGAGGAGAGGTGCCCCCTCACCGGCCCGTCGTACTCGATAGCGGACACCGCGCAGCGCGAGCAGCCGCTGACTGTCCCACACGCTGGACACGCTCAGCCCCCTGCAGCGATGGCAGTACGCACCGCAGCGCGAGCAGCGTCCCAGAGGCGCTGGTGCAGTTCGACGTTGCGCTGGCGATCGGTGCGCAGCTCGATGACGGTAACACCGTCATCGAGGAGCGAAGCAGCGAGTGCCGCGCGGAACGCCGGCCAGTCGGCTGGCCGCGCGTAGGCGAGACCGAAGAGCGCTGCTGCGTGCTGGAAGTCGAGTCCGTGCGGGGTGCCGAAGAGAAACTCGAAGCGTTCCGGAACCTCGCGAGCCTGGGGGAGGAACGAGAAGATACCGCCCCCGTCGTTATTGAGGAGCACGATCGTCGCGCGCAGCCGGTGCCGGCGTGCTGCCAGCAGTCCGGTCAGGTCGTGGTAGAAGGAGAGGTCACCGGTGACGAGGACGGTCGGGCCCGGATGTCCGGCGGCGATACCCAGTGCGGTCGAGGTCACGCCGTCGATTCCGTTGGCGCCGCGGTTGGCGAAGAACCGGATCCGGCGTGGGCTGGCGGGGAAGAAGGCGTCCAGGTCGCGGACGGGCATGCTGTTGCCAGTTACCAGTGCCGCGCCGTCGGGCAGTACCTCGGCCAGTTCGGCGAAGACACGCCCTTCGAACGGTTCGGTGAGCTGTTGGAGAGCAGCACGGATCGACGCGCGGGCGATGCGGTCGAGCTGCTGCCAGAGAGCAGCCCATCCTGGTTCAGGCTGCACCGGCTCATGTGTGGTAGCTGCCAGGAGCCGCTCGACGATCCGGACGAGCTGCCCTTGCACGATCCAGCTGGCCTGGTGGCTCGGGTCCGGCCAGTTACCCGGCGCCAGGAGGACGTGGACGGCATCGGCCCAGGCTTCCAGCGCCAGCTGGAGCGGTTTCGAGGTCGGGAGTGCCCCGACGCGCAGGACGAGCTGGGGCCGTAGTGCCGTGACTGCTGCTGGCTCGCGCAACACGGCATCGTATGCATCGAGGACGAGGTCGCGCGGTTGTGGCCCGGCCCGGACCTGCGAGAGCGGATCAGCCAGGATCGGGTAGCCGAGTCGTGCAGCGAGCTCCACCAGCGGGCAGGCGAGCCCTGGATCGGGCTGTGGCCCGGCGACGATGATGCCCTGCCGATGACTGGCGAGAAGCGCTGCCAGGGGCCGGAGCGCTTCCGCGTCGGGCTCCATTTCGCCGCAGACGACAGCCGCGGTGGGATCGGCGGGGTGGTCGGGAAAGTGCGGCACGAGTGGCTCCCGGTAGGGAAGGTTGAGGTGCACCGGGCCGGGCGGGAAGGCGCGGGCGAGCGCAACTGCCCGGCGTGCGAGCGTACCGGCGGCACGCTGGACAAGCGGTGTCGCATCCGGGAGCGGAACATCGGCGAACCACTTGACGTGCGTGCCGTAGAGACGCAGCTGGTCGATCGTCTGCGGTGCGCCGACATCACGGAGTTCCGGTGGCCGGTCGGCAGTGAGGACGACCAGCGGTACCTGACTGAGCGAGGCCTCGACGACGGCTGGCAGGAGGTTCGCGGCGGCCGTGCCGGACGTCGTCACGACCGCGACCGGTTCGGCGAGCGCTCGGGCGAGCCCCAAGGCGAAGTAGCCCATGGCGCGCTCGTCAAGGTGATCCCACAGCCGGATGCGGGGCTCGCGGGTGAGCGCGAGGACGAGCGGCGTCGAGCGTGACCCAGGCGCGAAGCAGGCGTGGCGGACGCCAACGCTGGCCAGCGCCTGCACGAAGGCCGTCACAGCGGCACCGAGTGCTTCACGGTACTCCATGGCTCAGCTTCCCGCGAGGGCTTCGAGCATCGGCCGGAGCTTCGCCTCAGCTTCGGTCCATTCGGTGAGCGGGTCGGATCCAGCGACGATCCCACAGCCCGCATAGAGTCGAGCAGTCGATCCGCGGAGCAGTCCGGAGCGGAGAGCGACGACCAGCTCGCCGTCTCCTGTTGCCTCGACCCAGCCGAATGCCCCGGCGTACCAGCCGCGCGGCACCGGCTCGTGCGCGCGGATAAAGGCGAGGGCTGTCTCGCGCGGTGTCCCGCCGACGGCAGGAGTCGGATGCAATCGTGCCGCGACATCGAGGACACCGAGGCCGTCACGGAGCACGCCGACGATCGGCGTGGCCAGATGGTGGACATTTGCCATCGACAGCACGACTGGCGCATCCGGAACAGAAAGGCGCGTGCAGAGCGGTGCCAGTGCCTGCTCGATCGCCTGTACGACCAACTCGTGCTCCGAACGGTCCTTCGCGCTCGTGCGGAGTACAGCGACGGTCGACCGGTCGCTCGCCGCATCCGCTCCGCGTGGGATGGAGCCGGCCAGGGCGACTGTCGTGACCGTGCCAGCGGTCACGCGTGCCAGGCGTTCCGGGGTCGCCCCGAGAAAGATCGACGGCCCTAGGCCAACCGCGAAGAGCGTGCAGTTCGGGTAGCGTTCGGCGAGACTCCGGAGCGTGCGTTCCTCGTCGAACGGGCGATCGGCCACGAGGTCGACCGCACGGGCGAGGACGACCTTGCGGAGCGTGCCCTGGTCGATAGCGGCCAGCGCTGTCGCGAGCAGGCGTTGCCAGTCGTTCCGACTCACGAGCTCGCGCCGCGTGACGATACGAGGCTGCCCGGTCTGCGAGTCCGGTCGACCGACCGGTCGACTGGCTGGTGGAGAGGGGGGCATCGTCTCGCCAGGACGGACGATCGCTTGCAGCGCCTGGAAGGCGAGCGCCCCTCGTTGCCGGTACACGAAGCGTGGCACGAGGAGCTGAGCGGCACCGAACGATGCCCAGTCGGGAGCATCCCCCGGCTGGTGGGGATCGAATGCCCAACCGGCGAAGACGAGCGGGGCCAGCGGTCCTTCCTGCAAGGCTTCCGCTGCCGCAGTACGCCAGACGCGGGCGAGCCGCTCCGGCACCGTTCCGGCAGCCGCTGCGCCCGTCGCGATCGGCAAACGGCGACCGCCGAGCCCGACCACTGCCTCGCCGATCGCCGGAGCGTACCAGAGCAGGCGGATCGTCTCGCTGGATCGGGTGAAGAGCGCGATCGGATCGGCCGGTTCGCTCGTATCCGACCAGCTCAAGAGCACCGGCTGGCCAGCCGCCGCTGCACGACGCTCGGCCACTGTCCACAGATCAGCGAGCGCGGGGCGGAGGGCGTGGCGACTCATGTTCGTGCGTCGTCCTCCCTCCCGGAGTCCGGTATCCCGATCATGCGACGGAGAAGCCGGCGGAGTTCCGGCGCTGCCTGTTCGAGATCAGCCGGTTGGCCGGTCAGCACCCACTGGGTAACGACCTCATAGAGCGCACCGAAGCAGGCAGTCGCCGCCAGATCAGGATCGATCGGGCCGATGACACCCGCCTCACGGGCGGCGATCAACTCGCGGGCGATGAGCCCTGCGAAGCGACGGCGGACATCGACGAGTGCACGCTGGATCGCCGGGCCAGCGGCGAGCGCCTCGACCAGGAAGAGCCGCGCGAGTGCACGGTGCGCTGTGAAGAGCCGCAGTACGACGTCGAGCGCGGTATCCAGCTTGGCGGCCGGATCGGACGCCCGGGCGAGCGCTTCGGCGGTGCGTTGGAGCAAGAGGTCAGCGCTCCGCTCGAGGAGTGCCAGGAAGAGCTGCTCCTTACCTGGGAAGTGGAAGTAGACGCCGCCCTTCGAGGTCGCGGCTGCCTCAGCGACGTCGTCCATCGTCGCCTCGCGATAGCCGCGGCGGGTGAAGACCTCGAGCGCGGCGTCGAGGATCCGTTCGCGCCGCTCGCGCGCGCGTGCCTGCATCGTTTCGCTGCTGGCTGCTCCCAGGCTGGTCGAGCCGGACATGGTTGCTCCCGAATCCGACCGACGCGTCAGTCGGATTTCAGTGTAGCACGGACCTGCCCTGGTGGGGGTGGCGCAGCGGGCTACTCGGAAGCGAACGCCGCGCGGTCAGTACCGGTTGCCTCCACCGAGACCGGCGTGGTGCTCCACGTCAGCTCGTCGCCACCAGTCCAGCTGGCCGCTGCGGACCGAACGCGCGCTCGATCGCCCGGCGTGTCGCGTCCGGATAGTCGGTGATGATCCCGTCGACGCCCAGGGCAGCCAGCTCGACGGCACGCTCGGGCACGTCGACCGTCCAGACGTTGACCAGTAGCCCATGCAGGTGTGCGGAGGTCACGACTGCTGCGCCGTGTTCGTCGAAGCCGACGTCCATCGGATGGAAGGCGTCGTAGCCGTGCTCCACCACCTGATGAAGCTGCTCCGGGAGAGGGCGGAGCGGTACGGTGCAGAGTGCGAGCGGGATGGCGGGGTCGAGCTGGCGGATCGTGTCGAGCACGACATGGTCGAACGAGGAGACCAGGAGACGCTCTCGAAGCGTCGGGTGCCGCCGCACGAATGCCACGAGCCGCTCAGCGATCGCCTGGCCGCGTTGGCGGTCTGCTGGATCCCACGGGACCGACTTCACCTCAGCGTTGATCCCGACGTGCGGTGGCACACAGGCAACGACTTCCTCGAACGTCGGTATACGGAGCCCGAGCCCGCGGAACGGGTAGGTGGTGCCGCGGTCGAGCGTGAAGGTGAACCCGGCGTCCAGGCGCTGGAGTTCGGCGAGCGTGTGCTCGTGGACGAAGCCGCGGCCGTCGGTCGTCCGCTCCAGTGTCGCATCGTGCAGCACGACCAGGTGCCCATCGCTGGTGATCCGGAGGTCGAGTTCGACGAAATCGGCTCCTTGCTCGGCGGCCAGAACGAAGGCTGTCAGGGTGTTTTCCGGTACCAGGCCGGAGGCTCCCCGGTGGGCGATGATCCAGGGTCGCTGTGGCCACCGGCGGAGGAAGTCGTTCCAGCGAGTGCTCGTTTCCATCGCTCTGCTCCCTTCGCGAGCGGTCGAACCGTCGTCACCCTCAGTTTCGTCGCGAGCCATGGCTGATCGGTGTCGGATTCGTTGCGAAGTAGCTCCGCTACAGCTTGTTCTGCTGCCTCGCAACAGCATCGCAACACCTGCGTGCTCGTGCTCGGGTACCAACGGAAAGGGACGAACGGATCGCCGCGTGAGGGAGCAGGAGGATGGCACGTTCGCTGAAGGTACTCGAACAGCAACGCACCGTAGCCACGCCAGTGCGCAGTGACGAGCAGGCGGCAGCCAGCCGGTTGCGCCGGATTCTCGGCGAGCGGCTGCTCTTCGTGTTGTTCGTGGCACCGAACTTGCTCCTGCTCGCGGTGTTCACCTACTGGCCGCTCGTCGTGAATGTCTACCTCAGTTTCCAGCAGTGGGATCTGATCAGTCCAGTGAAGGTCTTCGTTGGGCTGGAAAACTACCGCTTCTTGCTCGGCGACCGTGACTTTCACGAAGTCTTGCGCAACACCGTGGTGTACACCGCCGGCACGGTCGTCGGCACGCTCGTGCTGGGACTCTTGTTCGCACTGCTCCTCGACCAGCGGCTGCGCGGGATCGCGCTCGCTCGGAGCGTGGTGTTCGCCCCGTACGTGCTGAGCGGTGCGGCGGTCGGGATCTTCTGGGTCAACATGCTCAATCCGCGCTTCGGGGTGGTCGGGCAGGTCGCCAGCTGGCTGGGGACGGTCTCGCCGGACTGGCTGAACCACCCACGGCTGGCGATGGTGGCGGTCATTCTGGTGTCGATTTGGAAGACGGTCGGATTTGCGACGATCGTCTATCTCGCGGGGTTGCAGCGGATCCCCCAAGAGCTGTACGAGGCCGCGATGGTCGACGGTGCAGGGCCACTGGCGCGGTTTCGCGCGGTGACGCTGCCGCAGCTCGGGCCGACCACGCTGTTCCTGGTCGTCGTGTCGACCATCGCGTCCTTCCAGGCGTTCGACCTCATCAAGGTGCTGACGAACGGTGGTCCGGTGAACGCGACGACGACGCTGCTCTTCTACATCTGGGAGCAGGGCTTCGTCGCCTTCAATGCCGGGCGTGCCGCGGCTGCGTCCGTGTTGCTCTTCGTCATCCTCGCGATCATCAGCCTGCTTCAGGTGCGGATCGGCGAACGGAGGGTCTCCTATGACTAGGCCATTGCGATGGCGTCGTGTGTTCACACGACTGGTGCTGGCGGCACTGGTGTGGCTGGTCGTGGCGGTGATGGGCTTGCCGCTCTACTGGGTCGCGACGGGTGCACTCAAGACGAACCGGGAGATCTACACCTTCCCACCGGTCTGGATTCCGCGCGATCCGCAGTGGAGCAACTTCCTGGCCGCGTGGGAGGCGGTGCCGTTCGGGCGCTTTTTCCTGAACAGCATCGTCACGACCATCGGCGCGGTCACGATCGAACTCATCTTCGCGCTTCTCTCGGCTTATGCGCTGGTCTTCTTGAAGGCGCGCGGGAAGGGCTTCGTCTTCGCGGTCACTGTGGCGGCGCTGCTCGTCCCGCAGACGGTGACGCTCCTGCCGAACCATCTCACCATCGCCCGGCTGGGCTGGATCAATACCTACCAGGGACTGATCGTCCCCGTCGCAGCGGTCGCGTTCGGTGTCTTCCTGTTCCGCCAGCACTTCCTGACACTGCCGCGGGAGCTGGTCGATGCAGCCCGGCTGGACGGCTGTGGGCACCTCGGGCTCCTGCGCCATGTCGTCGTGCCGCTCTCGCAACCGGTGATCGTGACCTTCCTGGTGATCTACCTCGTCTCGCACTGGAACGACTTCCTGTGGCCGCTGGTCGCAACGAACCGCCTGGAATGGCGCACCGTGCCGATCGGCGTGGCCTACCTCTACGACGTCGAGGGTGTCCAGAACTGGGGGCCGATCCTGGCCGGCACGGTGATGGCGCTCCTGCCGATGCTGGTCGTCTACGTCCTGGCGCAGCGCTGGATCGTCAAGGGGATCGGAGGTGGCGCGCTGAAGGGATGAAGGGCGATGTCGAGGCTGGTCGGTGGATGGAGGAGGGATCGGATGACAAGCAGTCTGACACGACGGCAACTGGTGCGTGCGCTTGCTGGACTCTCAGGAGTCGCGCTGCTCGCAGCCTGTGGGCAGAGCGAGCCGGCGCCGACAGCTGCCCCGGCGACCGGCAGCACTGCAGCGAGCCCGACGGTTCCGCTAGCGAGTGGAACCGGGACGGCGAGTCCGACCGCGCCGGCAGTCGTCCAAAATACCGGTTCTAAGGTCAAGGTACTCTACTGGGGATCGTTCAGCGGGACACTGGGCGAGGCCGAGCAAGCGCTCGTGCAGCGATTCAACGAGTCGCAGAACGAGGTCGAACTCGAATACCAGTACCAGGGCAGTTACGAGGAGACCGCCCAGAAGCTCACGCAGGCTCTGGCCGCTGGCACGACACCGGACGTCGTGCTGCTGTCGGACGTGTGGTGGTTCAAGTTCTATCTGAACGATATCCTGCTGCCCCTGAACGACCTCTTCGCTGCCAACGGGATCGACACCAGCGACTATGTCGACCCGCTGATCGAAGAGGGAACGCGGCAGGGAACGGTGTACTGGGTGCCGTTCGCGCGCTCGACACCGCTGTTCTATTACAACAAGCAGATCTGGCAAGAGGCCGGCCTTCCTGATCGCGGGCCGGCGACCTGGGACGAGTTCGTCGAGTGGAGTGGCCAGCTGGTCAAGCGCGAGGGTGGGAACACGACGCGGTACGCTTTCGGGCACCCGAGCGCTGCGTCGTACATCGCCTGGCTCTTCCAGCCCGTGTGCTGGCAGTGGGGTGGACGGTACTCGGATCCGGACTTCACGATCCGCATCCAGGAGGAACCGGCGGTCGAAGCCGGACGGTTCTACCTCGCGTCGGTGCGTGATGGCTGGGCGGTGCCATCGCAGGATCTCGTCGCGGACTTCGTCAATGGAGCCGTCGCAGCGATGATGGCTTCGACCGGTTCTCTCGGGGGGATTCTGCGGTCAGCGAGCTTCCCGGTCGGGACAGCCTTCCTGCCGGAGGGACCGGCCGGATTCGGCTGCTGCACCGGTGGTGCCGGGCTGGCCATCCTCAAGAACAAGCCACGGGAGGTTCAGGAAGCGGCCTTCCGGTGGATTGCGTTCGCGACCTCACCGGAGAGTACGATGTGGTGGTCGCAGAACACTGGCTACATGCCGGTGCGGAAGTCGGCGATCGCGAGTGCCGAAATGCAGCGCTACTTCGAGGAGAATTCGAACTTCAAGACGGCGGTAGACCAGCTGCCGAAGACGCGGCCGCAGGATGCTGCGCGTGTCTGGATCCCCAACGGGGACCAGATCATCGGGAAAGGGCTGGAGCGCGTGACGGTCCAGCAGGAAGACCCGGCGACCGTGTTCGCCGATGTCGCGCAAACACTCGAGCGCGAAGCGCGGCCGGTCGTCGAGCAGCTGAAGCGCCGCGAGGGCTGAGCGGCGCCCCCGATCGTGCCGGAGACCGCCCGACCGGAGCGCCGGCTCCTGCCTCGTACAGGGGCCGGCTGCTTCATTCCGCTCCAGCACGACAGCGGTGTGGTGCGGCAGCCTGCGCGCTGATTCTCGCCCGGCACGCACCACTGTGCGGGTCGTCGCTCGCTCTGGAGCACGGTCGCATGGAACCCCGGTGGAGCTGCCTGGTCAACCTGGACGAGCCCGGTGGGCACCGGATGAGCGCGGCCCCGCCGTTCTCGGAGTTCAGCTCCAGACGATCTCGGCGATCGTCCCGTCGGCATTCCAGCGAGCGACGCCGAGCCGAACCGGTTCGTTCCCGGTCGGATCGCGTGCTCGATCGGCGACGAGGAGCGGGAGGACGATCCGGGCGTTGTCGATCAGCGGAAGCTGGGGCAACTCGGTTGCCCTGATCCAGTGGAACGCTCCCTCCCGACCGGGCGGGAGCGCCAGTCGCTGCGGGAGTTCTCCGGTGAAGTACAAGAGCAGCGTCAGCTCGGGACGACTCGGACGGTGTTGGAAGACAGCACGGCGGAGGACGAGCGGTGGCACGTCGTGCGGTGGCAGGCCTGTCTCCTCAGCGAGTTCGCGGCGAGCGGCAGCGGTGAGATCAGCGAGTTCGTGCGACTCGACGCGGCCACCGATACCTGTCCACTGCCCAGGGAACCGGGCACGATCGCTGCTCCGCTCGAGCAGGAGGCAGGAGTCGCCGTGGAAAAGGAGCGTGACGGTGTAGGCGGCCAAAGCGTGTGGGGCGACCATCGCCTAGGAAGTCGGTCCGGGTGGCAGCATCGTATCGGGCTCGGCGAACGGGTCCCAGCGCAGCGCCTCATCGACGGAATCGAACCAGGTGATCGCTGTGCCGTTGACGACTGCGATCACCGCGTCGTCCTGGAAGAAGTACCGGAGGTAGCCTGGCACGACCGCTCGGACACCTGCGGCGAGACGCAAGAGCTCGATGAGCTCCGGTTGGTCCGGTGCCGCGACGAGCGTCTCGTCGTACGCCGAGTCCGCGAAGGAGTTGGTCGCGAGATAGACCAGGCCGGGGATCGGTGGCAGCGGCTCGCTGTGGATGACGATCCAGTACAGCGGCGGCTCGGTGAGCCAGGTGAGATCCTCGTGTTCCGGGGTCCCGTCCCAGGTTTCGGTCTCTCCAGCCATCCTCACCGTCCAGTCACCCAACGGGCCACAGAGCATCTCGTGCCCGCAGGATATCACCCGGACCGGCTGGCGGAAAGGGGGAAAGTCGTACTCATCGAATAGGAGTCCTGGCCAGCGTCACGGTGCGAGCCGGGCACCAGCGGCCGATGGACTGGCGAGGGGGTACCAGCGAGCGAGTGCTCGTCACCCTTCCGGCTGGCTCGTCTCTTCCTCTCGGCGGAGCGCGTCGAGCGCGAGTTTGGCCAGCCCTCCGGCGATGTGCACGTTCTGCTCGCTCGGCTCCTCGCCGCGGAGGCGTTCGAGTACCGCGGCTTCCGGTGTACGGAGGAGGTGCCGGACGGCGGCAGTCGACACGCCGAGAAAGCGCGCGATCTCGTCGGCGGACCAGTGGTGTTCCTCCGCGAGGACGACAGCGTAGGACGCTTCCATGAGGCTAGGAAGCCACGTGAGGCGCTTCAGCTCGACGAGCTGACGGGGACCGCCGACGAGTTCGATCGCCTTGAGGAAGACGCGGAGTGCGCGCTGGTCGATATCCGGTGGCTGCGGCGTCACTTCGATCGGTGTCATGCTTCTTCCTCCTCTCCTGTCGCCGTGTGTGTGCCGCGTGCGAGGTCACTGAGTCGTGGCCCGATGCGCACCAGTCCTTCCGGCGTGATCTCCAGGAGATGGGTTGCCGTGTCGTGCCCGCTCATGCGGCAACCGTCGATGCGGAACAGCCGCACCGTCTCGCCGATCGGTGTCCGGTAGAGACGGGCCTGCTGGGCCGAGAGCACCGGCTGCTTGGCCAGTACCAGCGAGCCATCCAGGATGTGCCCGACCGCGAAGCCGCCGGCTGCCTCCGCAGTCAGGAGTTCGTGGCCGCTTCGCTTCTGGGAAACGGCGAGAGCCGTCTGGTGCCACTTCTTGAGGAACGAGTAGAGCGGGCGGACGATCTCGCGTGCCTGCATCTCGCGCGCCTCGTAGAAGCCAGTCAGCGAGTCGATGACGACCGCGCGTGCCCGGTAGGTGCGCATGGCGTAGGCGAGCGTGCTGAGCAGCGTTCCCAGGTCGTGGGCGAGCGTCGTGTGGGTAGCGGCATCGACCAGGATGACCGCGCGATCGACAACATCGAGCGGCACGCCCATCGCCCGGGCACGCAACTGCAGGCTGAGCGCGACGAAGGGGCCCGGGGCCTCGGTCGTGACGAAGACGCACGGTTCACCGTGGCGGGCGCGCTCGACGGCGAACTGTTCGACCATGAGACTTTTGCCGGTATCGGAGACGCCGGTCACCTGGAGAACGGCGTAGCGCGGGATACCTCCGAGCGAGCGGCGGACCGGCTTCCCGTCCCGCCATTCGGTGACGAAGAAAAGCTCGTCGAGTCCCGGTACACCGGTCGGAACGCCTTCGAGCTTCGGTGCCTTCTCGGCGAGTTCAGCGAGCGGTGCGACGGCCTCGACGATCGGCTCGTGCTCGCGCATGGCCCCTCCCTGTACCAGTGCCGCCGCGCGGTGGTGGATCCGCCCCGGTAGCGCTCATTGTATCCGGCCGGCACGGGTAGGCAAACGCCAGCGACGAGGAGAGGGGCGACGCGTGCGTTGCCCGCGTTTCCCTGCAGGGACGAGGCCTGCCTCACCCGCCCGCGCCGAACGGCGCGGGTACACGGTTCGTCCCCGGCCCTGCGGGCCGGGCGGGTCAGGCACGCCTGACCCCTACAGGGACGACGCCTGTCAGGCGGTGTCGAGTGGGTGGCATACGGTCGGCCGTTGACAGACCGTCACGCGTGATGGTCTTGAGGCCGTGGTGTGTAGGGTCCGCGCATAGCCCTGTAGGGGCGAGGCGTGCCTCGCCCGTCCGCGCCGAACGGCGCGGCACGATGGCCGGTTCCCGGGCCGGTCGAGCCGGCCGGGTCGGGCACGCCTGACCCGTCGGGTCACGCACGCGTGACCCCTACACGGGTAGCGGTGGTCGATCGGATGCCAGTGGGCGATGGGCAGGCCACCGTCCCTAAACCGTCACGCCTTGTCGGGGCGAGGCGTGCGTCGCCCGTGGGACACCCCTCGCCCGCGCCGCTGACGCGGCACCCCTGTCCGCATTCTCCCTGTAGGGGCGAGGCGTGCCTCGCCCGACCGCGCCCAATGGCGCGGGCAGGTGGATCGTTCCCGGGCCTCGCGGCCCGGCGGGTCAGGCACGCCTGACCCCTACGGGGGTAACGGCAGTCGATCGGGTGCCGGTTGGCGATCGGTAGGCGACCGTCGCCAAGAGATCACGCCGTCGTTGCTGTAGGGGCGAGGCGTGCCTCGCCCGACCGCGCCGAGAGGCGCGGCATCCCCCGTCGCATTGCCGGCCCTGCCGGGCCGGACGGGTCAGGCACGCCTGACCCCTACACGGATCTGGCGTGGTCCAGGCGTTCCGGCAGGGTGGATCGACGTGACCGTGCCAGGCTGACTGTGGGCCATCACCCTGTAGGGGCGAGGCGTGCCTCGCCCATCCGCGCCGCCAGGCGCGGCATCCCACGTCGCATTGCCGGCCCCTTCGGGGCCGGTCGGGTCACGCACGCGTGACCCCTACAGGGGACAGCGGTGGGCGATCACAGGGCGGTGGGCGGTGCGCGTGCCACCGCCCCCCAACCCGTCCCACCCGGTAGGAGCGACGCGTGCGTCGCCCAGCTGCACCGCCAGGCGCGGCACCGTTCGCCGGCCCACCGGGCCGGATCGGTCAGGCAGCACCTGACCCAGCCGGGACGCGCCCGCGGGCGACGCGCGGGCGCCAGTCCTCCTCGTCCAGGTAGGCGCAGAGCGCCGCGCTCACCGCCAGGTCGTCGTGCGGCTCGCCCCACCAGCGCAGCAGCCGCCCCGGCCCAGGCGCGACCACCGACCGCAACCCGGCCAGCTCGGCCAGGAACGCCTCGCCGAGCGCGGCCAGCTCCGGCGGCGTCGCCGCGTCCACCGCATAGTCGCGGTACCGGCCGCTCTCGACCAGCCCGACGAACGCCCACCCTAGCTCCGATTTGACCCGCGGCGAAAAGATGACCGGCCGCACCCGCTCCCCCAGCGCCTGCCGCAGGAAGGCGGCCAGCCCCGCCCCCACGCCCGTGGCATCGACGACCACCCGCTCGGCCCGCCAGGCCCGGGCCAGCCGCACCAGCTCCTCGAACTGCCGCACCTGCCGCGCTCCCACCCAGCGGGCCCGCCAGACCGCCTCGTAGCGCGGCCGCTCGCCCGGCACCACCCGCACCACGGTCAACGCGGTCGCGTCGCGCCGCAGCGCCGCGTCGCGCAGTTCCTCGCCGCTCGCCTCGTCCTCCCCGGCCACATCGACCAGGAGCGCGTAGCGTTCCCCCGGCCGCGGCACGGCGAGCGCCGGGTGCACGCCCCGCACCAGCGCTAGCCGCTCCGGCGGGAAGAGCCGCCCCTGCCCGGCCAGCTCCTCCAGCCCGTACTCGGTGCGGACGAACGGATGCCCCGCCCCCAGCTGCGCCATCCGCTCGCGCACGTGGTCGCCGTAGGCGGGCAGCTCGGCCGCCACGGTCGTCCAAGGGACACGCCAGACGCGCCGCCGCCCGTCCTCCCGCTCGAGCGCCGTCAGGTAGCGCAACTCGCGCGCCAGGAGCGAGTCGCTCCCCCACGGCGTCCCCAGGTAGAGCGCCGGCGCGCCGGTCGAGGCGGCCATCGGCGCGAAGGCGCTGTCCCAGCGGTCGGGAGCGATGTCCTGCGCCTCGTTGGCCACCAGGAGCAGCGAGGCGGTCAGCCCGCGCACGTTGGCACCCGGGCCAGCCGAGGCGAAGCGCACCACTGCCCGGCCGAGCGCGACGCTCGAGCCGCTCGCCTGGGGTACGAGGTCGAGCGCGCCGAGCAAGGCTGTCACCCGCGGTGCGGCCAGCACCGCGCGCAGTCGCTCGCGGGCCAGCATCCCCTGCGGCCGCCAGGAGGGGAGCGCGACCACCACCTCGCTGCCGCGGCGGTGGAAGCGGAGGAGCAGCCAGGCCAGGAGCTGGGCCAGTGCCTCGTCCTTGCCCGACTGGCGCGCGAAGAGCCAGAGCTGGGCGTGCGGCCCCGCCCGGTCGCCAGCGGCCCGCGCCAGCACCATCGCCGCAGCCGCCGCGACCGGCCCCGCCTGGTAGCCGCGCAGCGCCCGCTCGGGCAGGAGCAGCCGCGAGAAGGCGAGCGGGTCAGCGAGCACCCGGCGCAGGAGCGCCCGGGCCGTCATCCCCGTCCGGCCGTCAGCTCGCGGCGGAGGAAGCGAGCCGTCTCGTAGGCGCCGCTGGCGCCCAGGCCGAGCAAGAGCGTGGCCACCGCCCAGCGGGCGACCGGCGCCAGCGCCGGCAGCTGCGGCACCGCCTCGGCCAGCGCTGCCACCAGACCGGCCGCGAGCAGCGTCGCCAGCGGCGCGTAGCGGCTCGGCAGACCAGCCCGCTTGGCTGCCTCGACCAGGAGCGGCACCAGCACCACCGCCGGCACACCGGCGACAGCCAGCGTCTCGACGAACGTTCCCTCGACCATCCCTGACCTCCTTTCGGTTCGCTGCCCGTGCGCGTGGCACGCCCGGCGGGCGCGCGCCCACGATCCGCGCCCGCGCGCCTGTGCGGTCGGGGCCGGGCGTACGTGACCCATCCGACCCGGCAGAGCGCGGACGGGCGAGGCACGCCTCGCCCCTACAGGGTGATGGCCCACGGTCAGCCTGGCACGGTCACGTCGATCCAACCTGCCGGAACGCCTGGATCGCGCGTGATCCGTGTAGGGGCCAGGCGTGCCTGACCCATCCGGCCCAACAGGGCCGGCAACCATGGTCACCTGGCCGCGCCTGGCGGCGCGGCTGGGCGACGCACGCGTCGCCCCTACAGGGCGTGGGACCGTGTGCCGACCGGGGTCGGTCGGCAGTCACGGTCGCTGCTGCAGCGCCGTCGTTCCCCCTGTAGGAGTCAGGCGTGCCTGACCCAACCGGCCCGGAGGGCCGGCAGCCATGGTCACCATTGCGGCGCCTCCCGGCGCGGCTGGGCGAGGCACGCCTCGCCCCCACAGGGTGGGACGGGTTCGGGACGGTGGCACGCACACCACCCACCGCCCCGCGATCGCCCACCGCCGTCCCCGTAGGGCTCACGCGTGCGTGACCCGTCCGGCCCGACAGGGCGGGCAAACCTCGTTCCCACGCCGAGGCACCGGCACGGAGGGCACGGACGTCACGATTGCCACGCCTGCGGCACGGGCGGGCGAGCCACGCCTCGCCCCTACGGGGCGGACGGACCAGGCATCGCGAGAAAATCGAGCATCTCGCCCGTGTGCGCGCGGTCGGGATAGAACGAATCCTCGTGCCAGCGAAGCGGATTCTCGGCGATGTAGGTCCGGATGCGCTCCAGCTCGCGGTCGGACCGGATGATGCGTTCCCAGTAGTTGCGCTGCCAGACGGCTGCCCCGGGAGAACCACGTTCCTGGTTGATCCGCCGTGCCACCGCCGACTTGAAGGCACCGACGATCGCACCGACGCTGCGCGGCATGAGCCGCGGTCGTCCGCTGCCACCGGGGTTCGGCGCTGGCGAAGGCTCCTCGGTGAGCCAGATGATCCCATGCACGTGGTTCGGCATGACGACGAATTCCTCCTCGAGCAGAAGGACACCTGGACGGACGCGCGCCGTGCGGAACCATTCGTCACGGACGATCTCGCCGAACCGGCTGGTGCGCATGCACCCGTCCACCACGGAACCGAACAGCGTGCGCCGTCCCGCGGTGCAGATGGTGACGAAATATCCAGCCGGTGTGCGGTAGTCGAAATCCGGCAGGCGAATCGACCGACGAGCCTCTCGGGCGGCCTTTTGCACCGTTGGGGATCTCCCGGCGTTGTGGCCTGTCACCGGCCCATTGTCGCACACCGAGACACCTCTGCAATGCGACGCCAGCGGTCGTCCGTGACAGGTCACGCGTGCGTGACCCGTCCGGCCCGACAGGGCCGGCAATGCGACGTGGGATGCAGCGCCTGCGGCGCGGACGGGCAAGGCACGACTCGCCCCTACAGGGTTACAGGGCGGGGGACGAGGTGCTGACCGTGAACGATCGCCGGTCGCGGTCGCCGCTGCAGCCCCGCCGTTGCCGTTGTAGGGGTCACGCGTGCGTGACCCGACCGGCCCGGAGGGCCGGCAACCGTGGCCACCGTGCCGCGCCTGGCGGCGCGGCTGGGCGAGGCACGCCTCGCCCCTACAACGAATCGTGGGCGAGGACGTCTCGCCCCGACAGAGAACACGCGGGCGGGGGTGGCGCGCCAGCACCTGCGGTACGGGGTGCCCCGACCGGCCGCCGCACAGCGTACCCCTACCCGGCTGGCGTCTCGACCGCCCGCTCGCGGGCGACCTGGGCCAGCTCGGCCTCCGGATCGAGCGACCCCAGCTCGCGCGCCGCGGTCAGGCGCGACCGGATCCCAGCTCCCACCAGCGCCACCTGCACCCGGGCCGCCCGCTCCTCGTCGACCGGCAGCACCGGCCCCCACACGATCTCGACACCGCGGGCACCGCCGAAATCGGCCCCGCCGAACCGCTCCAGGAGGTCGAGCACCCGCCAGGCGCGCTGGCGCAGCGCGCGCTCCCAGCTGCGCCGCTTGCGCTCCACCTTGTGCACCAGCGGCTGCAGCTCCAGCTCGAGCGCGGCACCGGAGAGGTC
>Ga0066871_100668_pt1 | contig 16840 bp, 13 predicted proteins | sample CeladaPassage60B_FD_62209 | JGI IMG/M metagenome (GOLD analysis project Ga0066871, IMG submission 62209) | Cellulose-adapted microbial communities from the Joint BioEnergy Institute, USA - Passage3 60B | ecosystem: Engineered > Bioreactor > Continuous culture > Unclassified | place: USA...
GGGGACGGCGCTCCGGTTTGAGTTCACGCCAAAGACCATCGGGCCGTTCAAGGTGGGGTTGCACACCGAGGACCGAGGCCCTGTTGCCGCCGCGTTGGAAAAGATGCTCACATCCGGGGAACTGGAGCCGATGCTGGAGATCCGGCGGGTGAAGGGGTATGAGGAAGGGGTGGCGCTGGCCCGCTCCGGTGAACTGGATGCCTTTATCCATCTGCCGGACGGTTTTTCCGGACAGGTTCAGTCGGGCGGGAAAGCCCAGATCGAGATCCACCGGCACGACGAGGTGGCCTACGTGGAACCGATGGTCGAAAGTTTTGCGCGGCACCTGCACTTCCTGGACGTGATGCGGCAGACAGGCGGCGCGGCGGCGGACGGCGCGGCATCGCCAAACACGGCTTCGGATGCCGGACCGGCGATGGAGGCGGGGCCTTCGATGGAGGCGCCGGAGGCACTCCATCCCATGATTGAAGAAGTGAAGAGGGTCACGGAAGGCAAGACGCCGCGCGGGATCGATTATTACGCCATCGCCACCCTGCTGCAGTCGCTCTTGATTGGGGCCATTTTCGGGGTTTTCGCGGTGACCAAGGATCTGGGCAATCATACCTGGCTGCGGCTGCACGCCGCGCCGGTCGGGAGCTTCCAGGTGACGCTGGGCAAGCTGCTCGGAAGCGCGCTGTCGTTGTATACCATCTCGCTGATCATTTTTCTCGTCACCAAATACGCCTTCCGCGCCAACTGGGACGGGGACTTGGGAGTCATCCTGCTGGTGCTCTTCCTCTTTTCGCTCACCGCGGCGGCGATGGGGATGTTTTTCGGCTACCTGACCAAAAGCACGCTGATCGCGGCGATCATCCTGTTCTTTCTCTCCACGTTGTTTACGCTGGTGTCGGGAGGCTTTTCCCATCTGGTCGACGGCCCGGTGATTGAGGCCTTGAGCCGCTTCGCGCCCAGTTCGTACGCGCAGCAGGCGCTTTTCGCCAACATTTACGAGGGAGTCATCCCGCAGGACAAGTTGGGCGGGCTGTGCCTGTATGCCCTGATCGCCGTCACGCTGGCGTTTGTCGCGGGAAGGAGGAGAATGGCGTGACCATCCTGAGCATGCAGCTCAAACGGATTTTTCGCAGCAAGTTGCAGTTGTCCTTCATCATCCTTCTGCCGTTGTTCTTCATGTCTTTCGCCTTTATCGGACAAGAGTTCACGACGAAAGCGGCCGTCATCGACAAGGACCAGACCCGCCTGACCGGGCTGTTGAAGGAAAGCCTGGCTTCAAGAGCGAAGCTCCTCTCCGTCGGCGAGGCGGAGATGGAAAAGAAGCTGGCCGAGATGAAGCTGGACTACGTCCTCGTGATTGAGAAAGGATTTACGGACGCCCTGATCCGGGGCGAAGGCGGGAAAGTGAAGGGCGTTTCGATTGCCGAATCCAATCTTTCCGGGCCGGTTCACGCCTACCTGGAGCAGTGGCTCCGGCATGCGTCGATGCTGTCCCGGGCAGCCGGGCATGAGGCCGGGGCCTTTTACGCCGCCCTGGAGCGGTATGCCGGCGAGCCGCGCATCGGCCTCAAAACGGTCCAGCTGAGCGACGAGGGGGCCTCTACCACCCGGCGGGTGATGGGCTTCATGGTGCTGGCGATGATGTTTTCCTCCGTCTTCATCGCGTTGAAGATCGTGCAGGACAAAGCCAATCACACGCTCCTCCGGACGATGGTGGCGCCGGTGCCGCTGCGCAGCTACATGGCCCAGACCGTTGCCGCACTCCTCCTCGTCTCGCTGGTCCAAATCACGGTGATTTTGCTGGTGCTCCGGTACGGCCTGCGCCTCTACATGGGGGACTCGGCGTTCCGTTTTTTCGTGCTGATGGCCGCCTTTTCGCTGGTCTCGGTTTCGCTGGGAATCCTGGTCAGTTCCTTTTCCAGGAACATCGTCCAGGCCGCGCTTTTCGGCTTCTGCGTGATCCCTCCGCTGGCGATGCTGGGCGGGGCGTACTTCCCGCTCGACTGGGCCCCGGAGATGATCAAGACCCTCTCGCGGTTTGATCCGGTGACCTGGATGCTGCAAGGGGTGGAGCGGCTCCTCCATGATCAGCCGCTGGTGGCCATCGGCCGGGAAATCTCGGTGCTGCTGCTTTTTGCGCTCGTCTTCTTCCTGCTCGGCACGGTGCGGAAGACGGATATCGCGAAATGAAGCCGAATAAACAAATAAAGCTTCATAAATTCTGTCACTTCGCGGCGATTCCGGTTATCATGGTGGTATGACGACGGTCCTCCATAAAGCAACGATTTTCCTGTTTTTCCTGATCGACCTTGTCTTGCGCCGGGACGTCTCCTACCCCGTTCTGGTCATCCTGTTGCTGATGGCGGCGGTGACCATTCTCCAGGAAAGGTTCTTTCACGAACGGTTCCTGCCCTCCGTCTGTCTCGTCTTCGGCATGCTCGGGCTGACGCTTTGCGGGATGGGGATCGACCCCGCCTTCGCCCTCTTCCTCGCGGCGGCGGCCTATGACTTTGTCTGCCTGCGATTTTATGCCGGCCTCCTTCCGGTGGCGGGCGGCCTCGTCCTGACATGGGGGAGTCCGGCGGGGGGTCCGGCGTTTGGCGCGGTGCTTCTCGCCACGGGGCTTTCCGTGTTGCTGGCCGACGTGACGCGGCGGGGCCGGGAAAAGGAGCGCCGCCTGCAGCGGATTCTCGATGAGGAGCGGCGGCTCCGCTACGAACTGGAGCAGGTGAAGAGGAAGCTGCTGCACGCCTCCCGGGAAGCGGCCGAAATCGCCGAAATGCGGGAACGGAACCGGATCGCGCGGGAGATTCACGACCGCGTGGGGCACAAGATTGCCGGCATCCTGTTTCAGCTGCAGGCGGCCAACAAGTTGTCGCAGCGTGATCATGCGCGTGATCATGCGCGTGATCATGAGAAAGCGGCCGCCATGGTGGACGGTTCCGTCGCCGCCCTCTCGGAGGCGCTGGAACTGCTCCGGGAGACGGTCCACAACCTGAAGCCCAGGCAGCCGCTGGGGGTGGCCTACATCCAGCGGATCATCGACCAGTACACCTTCTGTCCGGTGCGCTTCAGCTTTCGCGGCGATTTCAACCAGGTGCCGCCCCATCACATGGAGGTGCTGGCCACCACCATCCAGGAGGCGCTGACCAACGCCGCCAAACACTCGCAGGCGACGGAGGTGGACATCCGGATCGAGATCCGCGACGCCTTCACGCGGCTGGCCATCCGGGACAACGGCGTGGGAGCGGAAAAGATCAGGGAAGGCCTGGGGCTGAGCGGGATGCGGGAGCGGATCCGGAACATGGGCGGGACGGTGTCCATCAGCGGCAAGGACGGGTTTCTCATCGTCTGCCTGATCCCGAGGGAGGAAGGAAGGAGTCTCTTTGAAAGCCTGGAAGACGCTGATCGTGGATGATGACGCCCTGATCCGGGACGGGATCAAAATCCTCTTGGAACTGGAAGAAGATTTTCAGGTGATCGGAACCGCCGGCGACGGCCGGGAGGCGCTGGATTTCTGCCGGCGGGAGCGGCCGGACCTGGTCCTGATGGATGTCCGGATGCCGGTGATGGACGGCGTCCTGGGCACGAAGCGGATCAAGGAACAGTTTCCCGATGTGAAGGTGGTCATCCTGACCACCTTCCGGGACGACGAGTACATTAAGGAGGCGCTCCGCAGCGGCGCGGAAGGCTACATCCTGAAGAACCAGCCGGCCGACAGCATCATCGAAAGCCTGCGCGCCGTATGCAAGGGGAACATCGTCCTGGAGAAGGGCGTGGCCGCCTCGCTTTCGCTGATGATCCGGGACGAGCGCAAGCGGCAGGCCGGGCTGCCGCATCTGACGGAGCGTGAACAGGAAGTGCTCCGGCTGGTGGGAGAAGGCCTGTCCAACCGGGAGATCGCGCAGCGGCTCTACCTGAGCGAAGGGACGGTGCGCAACTACGTGACGGGATTGCTGGAGAAACTGGGGCTGCGGGACCGCACCCAGCTGGCCATCTTCTACCTGAAACATTTCGCTTGACGATTTTGCTTGACAGTAAGCCTTGAACGCGACGAAAAAACACCTCCCCGCCGGGCCGACGGCCCGGACAGCGGGAGGTGTTTGCGTTCTGTTGCGATATTGTCGGGTATCTTCGCTGTCTACGCCCGTCCTTTCCGGATGGCGATCCGCCACTGGGCGTCGCCGGTCTGCTCAAACAAGGTCACCTCATGCCCGTTCTTGACCGCCCAGTGCGGCAGGCTGTCCGTCGCCTGCGTGCAGTCGAAGTCGATCACCAGCTCGTCGTCCGGCTCCAGCTGCTTCATCGCCTGTTCCGCTTCCACCAAGGGGAACGGGCAAACTTGCCCAATCACTTCCAGATGGACCCGTTTCATCACGCGATTCCTCCTTCTAGTCAGTCTTTTATTTCAGGTCTTCTGTGTTCTAACAACTTAGCGCGCACAATTGCCAGTGCGCAAATGCCCATTTACGCGCCCTGGACGGCTTCCACCGCCGCCTGCCGGCTCCGTTGCCTGGGACGGACCATCAGGAAGTAGGTGGCCACCCAGGAGCCGGCGAGCATGAAGGGCATAGCCACCCATCCCTGCCACGCCAGCAGCGCCGTGTTCACCAGGCCGTTGCCGATGGTGCAGCCGCCGGCGATGCTGGCGCCGAAGCCCATCAGGAGCCCGCCGATGAAGCTGGTCACCATCGTCGAGGCCGAAGGCACGCGCCAGCGAAACTCACGGCTGCCCTTGGCCGCGATAAAGGAACCGACCAGAATCCCCAGCACCAGGAAGACGCCCCAATCCAGCATTTTGGTCTCGCCGGTCACCAGATAGCCCAGCAGGTTGGCGCTCGGCGTCGTGATGCCGAGGCCGAACATCCGTCCCGTGGCCTCGCTCAACGGCCAGGCCAGGGTGGCGATGAGGCCCACCAGCACCGCCGTGACAAACGGATGCCAGCGCTTTTCAAACAACAAGTGGGCCAGCCCTTTCCGCCGCGGCGGCAGGGAGGGAATCCGGACCGCCGGCTGCTTCAGGTGCCGCCAGACCAGATACCCGGTCACGCCGGCCAGCAGGAGGATGAGCAGCCACGGCGAGAGGCCGAAGGTCTCGTAGATCGCGCCCTGCTCCACTTTGTACTGGCCGAAGAACTGGTTGAGCGGCTGCAAAGAACCGTGTTTCATCATCGCGCTGCTGGCCATGTAGGCAAAGAGGGCCACCCAGCTTCCGATCAAGCCTTCCCCCGCCCGGTACCAGGTGCCGGTGGCGCATCCGCCGGCGCACACCATGCCGACGCCGAACACGAACCCGCCCACGATGGCGCCCAGCCAGGCGAACGGAACATTTGTCAGCTGGATGACTCCGGCCGCCGACAGGAGGAAGATGCCGACGCTCTGGACGGAGATGGCCAGCAGGAAGGCCACAAACATCCGGTTCTCCCGCGTCAGGTACAAGTCGCGGAACGCGCCGGTGATGCAAAAGCGTCCCCGCTGCAGGACAAACCCCAGCAGAATCCCGCAGATTAACCCGGAAAGGATGGTCTGAACCATTTCATTCAACTCCCATCATAGTACTGTGACATATAGGTTTTAAAGACGATTATATGTTATTTAATCCGATATGACAAGTATGAAATGGTTCAGGATTTTTTGGAATGGTTCGCTCATTTTTCCGCACATGCTGTGAGTCATTATTCTGCGAGCCTTTTATGTTCGCCTTTTCTCTCGAACTGTCGTCGGATTTCCTTCACTCTGCCGATGATCTTCACCCGATCCGCCTCATCGCCGGCAAACATTTGAAGCGCATAGGCGGGGTTGGCGGCCTGCAGCGCAACCACGCCGTTTTTCCGGTAGACCCGCCGCAACGTTGCCTCCCCGTCGTCGACCGCCACCAGTGCCAATTCCCCGGAATCCACATGGGAAGGATCCGGGAGCAAATGGATCAATGCCAGATCACCGGGTAAAATTCCTTCCCCGCTCATCCAGTCCCCTGTCACGCGCAAGAAGAGATGTTCACCTTCCTGGACCTCCTCCTCGTTCATCCATATCTCGCCTTCAGGCTTTGAAAGCACGAGCCTGTCCCGTGCCGCGCTTACGTCCCGATTCGCTTTTTCGTTGGGATTCCCTTCCGCATCCCGGATCCCGTTGCCTTTTTTGTTCCGATTCCCCTTTACGTCCCGTTTCACCTTGACGGAGGCGACGACCGGGATGCTGATCCATTGGGTGCGGGACAAAGGCGCTTCGCCGTCCCGGACGGAGTTGGCGGCATCGTGGCCGGCGATGTGTCCCGCCGCTTCGATGTATCCCGCCGCCTCCATGAGCTGTTCATAGGTCACGCCGTTATGGGCGCAGTCGGCCAGCTTGCGGATGGTTTGCGGTGTGGGCGGGGTGTCGAGCAGGCCTCTCGACAAGCGTGAAATGTGCGCCGAAGTGACGCCGGAACGCATCGCGTACTGGTTGATGGAGCGGTTGCCGCGCGCACGAATCAGCAGCCTGGCAAAGCGTTCCTTGTCAAAACGGGGCGTTTGCATGATGGATCCCTCCAAAACTGTCTCCAGTCGTGTTTTTCACCAGTAGTGTTGGCTATAAGCAACAGTACATGACGGCGTTGTTGTCTGTAAGCAACATCATGAAAAAGTATTGACTTCATGTAATATTTGGATGTATACTGTTCGGTGTCGTTGATTACATGTAACAGACAGGAGGTGAGGATGGCATGCTGGCGCTGCGCAAAGACCGGCTTCGGGAGCTGATGGAGCAGCAGGCGGGCGGGAGTTATCGCCGGTTTGCGAGGGAACTCCGCGTCAATCCCGGATACCTGCACCGTTTTTTGAACAGCGACAGGAGGGCGGGCCCCAGGCTCCTGGGAGCGGTCAAGAGGTATTGCGAGGAGCGGGGGCTGAGGTTTGAGAACTATATTTTTTTGGACGAACCGTTACATGCAGTCAACGATCGGTGAGACCGCGAGGCCGTGTTTCATGGGGACAATTTTTGAAGCATGAAGGAGGTTGTGATGGACACGATCCTGAAAGGCATCCGGGTGCTGGATTTGGGACAGATCTACAACGGCTCCTACTGCGGCCTGTTGCTCGGTTACATGGGGGCGGAAGTGATCAAGCTGGAGCCGCCCCAGGGGGAGAATCTGAGACGGCGGTTGTCCGGCGAGGGCAAGGACAGCCTGGCCTTCGTGATGCTCAATTCCAACAAGAAGGGCATCACGCTCAACCTGAAGTCGGACGAAGGGAAAGAACTGTTTTACGAACTGGTCAGGAAGTCTGACGTGCTCATCGAAAATTTTGCCGCCGGCGTCATGGACAGGCTGGGGCTGGGCTACGAGGCGCTGCGGCAGGTGAATCCCCGCCTCATTTACGCTTCCGGCAAGGGATACGGCTCCAGCGGCCCTTACAAGGATTACCTGGCCATGGATCTGACCGTTCAGGCGATGTCAGGGGTGATGAGCGTGACCGGATTTCCGGGAAGCCCGCCGGTCAAGGCAGGCCCGCAGATAGCCGACTTCATGGGCGGCATTCACCTGGCGGCCGGGGTTTTGGGGGCGCTGTTCCACCGCGAGCGGACTGGAAGGGGGCAACTGGTGGAAGTGTCCATGCATGATGCGATGTATCCGGCGCTCACCTCCCAGCTGGAAGCTTTTTACCGTTCGGGCGGACAGGCGCCGGAGAAAACGGGCAACCGGCAAGGCGGGGGCATGACCTGTCCCTACAATGTGTACCGGGCAAAAGATGGGCACGTGGCGATCATTTGCGTCAACGATGCGCACTGGGCCAACCTCTGCCGGGTGATGGGCAGGGAAGACCTGTACCGGCGGGAAGAGTTCAGGACCAACCTGCAGCGGGCGGCGCACATGGATTACATCGATCAGCAGGTGGAAAGTTGGACGATCACCCAATCCAAGCATGAGATTCATCAAAGGCTGCTTCAGGCCCATGTCCCGTCCGCGCCGGTGCTGACGTTGCGGGAGGTGGCCAACGATCCGCATTACCTGGCCAGGGGGATGATCCGGGAAGTGGCGCATCCCCAGCGGGGCTGCGTGCGCGTTCCGGGGATGCCGATCCGGTTTTCCCAGGCCGGCGACATTCCGCTGGCGCCATCGCCGCTTTTGGGCCAGCACAATGAAGAGGTGTATGCCAACCTTTTGAACCTCGACAGGCAGGCCATGGCGGAATTGAAGCAACGGGGGATTATTTAACGGAGGGATTCTTTGACGTTATGTGACGCGGATGTTCCATGAGCGGATGTTCTATGCGCGGAAGTTCCATGAATGGAAGTATGGAGGAGGGTCATGATGACGAGAGTGAAAGCGTTTCAATCGGTCTTCATTATGCTTCTGGCATGCCTGGCGCTGCTTCTCGCAGGATGCAACGCCGCGCCTGCCGGCACGGGCAGCGAGAAACAGGAACCGGACAACCAAGCGGCCGCCGGTGAACCAATCACGTTGTCGCTGGCGGATTACCAGTCGCCGAAACACTTTCAGTCGGTGAACGGGACGCAGAAGTGGATGAAGCGGGTCGAGGAATTGACGAACGGGAAAGTGAAGTTCAACTATTACCCCGGCGAACAGTTGGCCAAAGCCAGCGATCTGCTCGATTTGGTCCGAACGGGCGGAGCGGATCTGGCCAACATTTGCCACTGCTATGTGGCGGGGAAGATGCCCTACCTTGGGGTGACCACCCTGCCCGGGCTGATTCAAAGCGCGGAGGAAGGCACCAGGGCCTCGATGGAACTGATCCATCAGGAGCCCATCCTGTCGACCGACTTTCTGGCCAACGGCATCCGCCCGCTGTATTCGTACATGTCGTCGCCGTATGAGATTTACACGGCCTCCAAGCCGGTCAAGACCTTGAACGACATGAAGGGATTGAAAATTCGCAACGCGGGCGGTTATTCCGGAAAGATGCTGGAACTGCTGGGAGCGGTGCCGGTCACCATCAGCGCGCCGGAACAATACGAGGCGCTGGCCAGAAAAACCATCGACGGTACCTTGTTTACCATCAACAGTTTTCCCACGTACAAGCTGGATGAAGTCATCCGGTACGGAACAAAGGGCGTGAACGGACCGCCCACAATGTTCGTCATCGCCATCAACGAAAAGGTATGGGAAAAGCTCCCTGAAGACGTGAAAAAGGCCATGATGCAGGCGGGGACTGAAATCAACCAAAGTCTGGGACGGGCCACGGATGAAAGTTCCAGCCAGATTTTGGACGAATTGAAGAAGCAGGGAAAAATCCAGGTTGTGGATGTGGACCAGGAGGCCTTCCGGCAGGCGGTCAGCGGGATTGAGCAGGAGTGGATCAAGGATATGGAAGCCGGCGGCTATTCCGAGGCCGAAAAGGTGCTGCAGATGTACAAGGAGGCCATCCAGAAGGTGAGATCCAACTAGCGGGAGAAGGGAGTGAAGCTGGTGATCAACAAGGTGATCGAAAGCGTGGACAGGCTGTTCCTCAGCCTTTCCTCGCTGTTTCTTTTCATCATGACCTTGCTCATCGCCTTTGACGCGCTCGGGAGATACCTGTTTCATCAGCCGATTCTTGGCGTGCTGGAAGTGACCGAACATTTCCTGATGGTGGGCATCGTCTTTTTTGCCATGAGCCATGTGTACAAAGAGGGCAAACACATCCGGGTGGAGTTTCTGAGCAAGTTTTTTCCCCAGTCTCTGCGCAAGCCCTTGTGGATTGGATTCGATCTCATCGCGTTTTTCCTTTTCCTGTTGATCACCCTGCAGGCATGGGATCAGACATATACCGCGTTCCGGTTGAACCAGCTGAGTTCGGGGGCGGTGGCGCTCCCCCTTTTTCCCGCCTATTTCATCGTCGTGCTGGGGGCGGGGTTGTTGTGCGTGCGGTTCCTTCTCGCCGTCGCCGGCCAAGTGGCGGGTGGCCGGAAGCGAGCGGAGGGAAAGGAAGGGTGACGGGGAACAGGGATGATCGGATAAGGGGGAAGAAGGTTTGGACTTTTTGATTGGCGTGATGTTATTGTTCGTGTTTCTGTTTTTGGGGATGCCGGTCGGCTTTGCCCTGGGGGCATCCGGAGCGGTGGGGATTCTGGCTGCCGGGGGTTATCAGAGTTTGCTCAGCTTTTTGTCGACCACGCCGTTTCGAACCGCCGCCAGTTTTACGTTGAGCACGATACCGCTGTTCATCTTCATGGCCGAGATCCTGGCCCAGGGCCGCTTTACGAAGGATTTGTACCGGGTGGCATATCAATGGATTGGGCATGTGCCGGGGGGATTGGCCATCAGTTCGGTGCTGGCCAGCGCGTTGATGGGAACGATGTCCGGTTCCACCACCGCGACCGCATCGGCCATCTCCAAAATCGCCATCCCGGAAATGGACCGGTACGGCTACCACAGCATGTTGTCCACCGGATCCGTGGCGCTTGGTGGAACGCTGGCGATCCTCATTCCGCCGAGCATCCCCCTGGTGCTGTACGGGATTCTCACGGAAACGTCGGTTGGCCAGCTGCTGATCGCCGGCATCCTGCCCGGGATCCTATCGGCGGTGATCTTAAGCGTGGGGATCTATCTGATCGCCCGGATCCGGCCGGATTGGGTATCCGATTTCCAGCGGTTTTCGTGGAAGGAAAGGTTCCGTTCCCTTTCTTCCTTGTGGTCTATCGGCGTGATTATCCTGCTGGTGATTGTCTCCATCTATGCGGGGATCGCGACGGCGACCGAATCGGCGGCGCTTGGCGCGACCGGCGCGATAGTCATGTCGCTCGTCACCAAAAGGGTCCGGATGAAGGACATTCTCGAGGCCATGAAGTCCACGGTCGAGACGACCAGCATGATTTTCACCATCATCATCGGCGCGATGATTTTCAGCTATTACTTCACCATCACGGGCGCGACGCAACAGATCGTGAACGGCATTTCCTCCATCCCGGCGCCGCCGATGATCATCCTGCTTCTGATCCTGGGGATTTTCCTGATTCTCGGGTTTTTCATGGACACGCTCGTCATCAAACTGCTGATGATCCCGTTGACGTTTCCGGTGGTGGACGCGCTCGGTTTTGACCCGGTCTGGTACGGCATCCTGGTGGTCATCGTGTGTGAAATCGGCTTGGTCACCCCGCCTTTGGGGATGAATGTGTTCATCGTCAGCTCTGTCAGCAAAGTTCCGCTTGAAACCGTTTTTAAGGGAGCCGGCATCATGCTGATTTTTGAAGCCGTCATCCTGGCGCTGGTCCTGTTGTTTCCGGAGATTGCGCTTTGGCTTCCCTCCACGATGCGGCAGCATTGATTCTGAACAATGCAACGACGCTGACATGCATTGAACATGAATTGAACGTGATATGAAAGGAGATGAGAACACATGACGTCGATGATCCTGCTGAGCTTGGAGGATTCCGTTCTGACGCTCACGCTGAACCGTCCGGAGAAGAAAAACGCCTTCAACCGCCAGATGATCGACGAATGGGTGGAAGCGCTGGAGGAGGCGCAGCGCAATGACGCGGTTCGCGTCATCGTGATCACGGGGGCGGGAGACGCGTTCTGTTCCGGGGGTGACGTGAGCGAAATGCGGGAGCTGGCGGCCACTCCCCTGGACGTGAAGAATAACCTGTGGGAAAACATTCACCGCGTCCCCATGACGCTGAGGAGGATGGACAAGCCCGTCATCGCCGCGATCAACGGACCGGCGGTGGGGGCGGGGCTGGACATGGCCCTGATGGCGGACATCCGGACGATGGCCAGCACGGCCAAAGTGAGCGAAGGGTATGTGCGGGTGGGGCTGGTCCCGGGGGATGGCGGCGCCTACTTTCTGCCAAGGATCGTGGGCGTGGCGAGAGCCTATGAACTCCTCTGGACCGGGCGGTTTGTCGATGCCGAGGAAGCGTTGCGCCTCGGCATCGTGAACCACGTCTTTCCGGCGGAAGTCTTCATGGAAAAGACGATGGAGCTGGCCCGAACCATCGCCGCCGGCCCCCAGCTGGCCATCCGGTACACGAAAAGGGCGGTGCGCCAGTGCCTGGATGCCGATCTGGAGACAGCCCTGGACCTGATTTCCTCCCATATGGGGGTTATCAAGTTCACGGAGGATTACCGGGAAGGTGTGCAAGCTTTTCTGGAAAAGAGAAAGCCCAACTTTAAAGGGAGATAAACGGAATGGATCGTGGATTGATACCGGTCAATTGACTGCCATCCAATCAACCTTTCCACTTATTGCGAAAGGTTGATTTTTTCCTTACCGGGGCAGAGGGGTGAAACCTTTCTGCCAGGAATAGCGTCTATTTCCAAGGGAGCAGATGATTGACAAAAAATATAAAAAAACCCTTTACGGAACTGGAAAATGCTTGTATACTATCTATTACGTTAGAATAGCCCAAGCTGTCACTGTCTTTTGAAAAGGACATGCAATTTTGGCAAGGATATGCAAAACTTGGATCTTGCGGGGATGCCGTCCTGTCCAGCTATAATATGGTATCGGGATATCAGGAATGGAAATGCAGCCTGCTATCGCCTGTAATTCCTGATATTTTCACAATATGCAAGGATTGACACCTTGAAGGGAGTGATGTAACCTAATAGATGTGTGACGGCTGAACTACAATTCCATACGAAACAAGAAAAATGTCATGACAAAACATTTGGGAGGGGAAGATTCCGTGAGTCAGATTCGCAAGAGAACTGCGATCCTCCTGGTATTCGCACTTGTCGTGTCCTCCTTCGTCGGATTTGTCGGCGTGGGTACGGCAAGCGCAGCTGGGGATCAGTTGCAACGGATTGCCGGTGCGGATCGCTTTGAAACGGCCGCGAAAATTGCGGAAGCAAAGTATCCGAGCGGCAGCAACACTGTCATTGTAGCCAGATCCGATGATTTTGCAGACGGCTTGGCTGCCAGTGTGCTGGCGGGTGCCCTGAATGCGCCTGTTCTGCTGACCAAGTCCAATGAACTGCCTCAGGCAACAACAGACGCCATCAAAAAGCTGGGTGCCAAGAAAGTCATCGTTCTCGGCAGTGAAGTAGCCATCTCCGCAGAAGTGGAAGCTGCTCTGAAGAACGCTGCCGGTGAAGTGGAGCGGATCGGTGGAGCAGACCGGATTGAGACAGCCGTCAAAATTGCTCAGAAAGCCAAGAGCAGCGCAGAAGTGGCCTTTGTTGTCAACGGTTGGGCCTATGCTGATGCGATGACTGCGGGTGCCGCGGCTTTCGCCAAAGGGTATCCTGTGCTTGCTGTGCGGGCCAATGAACTGCCTGCAGCAGTGAAAGATGCGCTCAAAGCTCTCGGCGTTAAACAAGTGATTATCGTTGGCGGCGAAACGGTTGTAAGCAGCGCTGTGGCGCAAGCTCTGGCTGCAGAGGGTGTGCAAGTCAGCCGTATTGCCGGTTCCGATCGTGTTGAAACCAGTGTGGAATTCGCCAAGTCCCAGTTTGCGAATGCTTCCGGCTATTCCATTGTGAATGGTTGGAACTTGGCTGATGCGGTTGGTGCTGCAGTTTTTGGTAACCCGATTCTCTATACGTACACACCGCAAAGAAGCAATGATCTGCCTGCAAGTGTATCGACTCTGTTGCAAGGTGCTCTGAATGTCAATGCTGACACAAAACTGACGGTGTTTGGAGGTCCGGTTGCAGTCAGTGATGCAACCTTCAATCAACTGGCGCAACTGGTGAACAATGCTGTATTTAAAGTGAGCTCCGTCAGTGCGATTAATGCAAAGCAAATACAAGTCGTATTTAACAAAGTAGTTGAAAAAACCTCTGCTTTGAGTAAAGCCAACTATCTCTTTCAGACAAACGCAGATCAACAACCGGTAGCTCTTGCAAATATTGATGCAAATGCACAAGTTACTTTGTCTGATGACGGAAGAACTGTGACAATTACCACTTCAGATGATGCCAACCCTGCAACAGATGATTCTATTAATGGTAAGCTGAATATTAATAAAGGTACTCCGTTTAAATTCACGGTTAAAAATGTGAAAGATAATGCTGGCAACACAGTTGCAGAGTACACAGTTACATTGTCGTCTGATGATAAAGATGCTCCTAAACTGGTGAATGCCAAGGCGAGTGCTAAAACAACCACAACCAAAGTGGTTCTGGAGTTTAGTGAGCCAGTGGATATTAATGGAGCAATTGCCTATGTAGATGGTGTAGCTGCAACTGTACAAAATGGAACAACAGTTACTGAAGTATTGTTGACAAGTGGTAAAGCATTGGATGCTAACAAGACATATGAAGTAAGATTGTTGAATTTCAAAGACTTTGCTGGTAATTTCATTGATCCTAACCCGACAATCACCAATGTTACAGTTGCTTCAGATACTGTAGCTCCCGTGGTACAAAATGTGAATGTTGTACGTGACAACTTGATCGAAGTTACTTTCGATAAAGCGATGGATGTTAACAGTTTTGCTGGTAATGTACGCTTGCTTGACCTGAACGGCAATCAACATGGTAACCCCATTAGCGCTACAGTAAAAGCAAACTCTGGTAACAAGATCATTCGTCTTGCTTTGGGCTCTACTGTGCCGTTCAATGATAACAATGCATTTTCTGGCACCCTTATTTTAGGTGATGGAATCAAAGATGCAGTTGGTAATGCAAAAGCATCATCCAGCCATAGTGTTACACTGACAAAAGACACCGTTCGGCCGACTGTAGCAAGTACAACATACATTGCGCCTGGTGGGCAGCATGCTGGAGTACAATATGCAAATGGTGCAATAGTCATTAAGTTTAGCGAAGAAGTAAATGTATTAGGTGCTGTAGGAGACTTTAATTTAGTCACTTCAGGTGGAGAAGTAGTAAGCAACTGGGCTGCTAGTGTTGCAGGAAATGCTCAAGACAGCAGTGAGATCATTATCACATTAAATAATGGATTAACTGCGGGAACCTACACGCTTCGCTTAGCTGCAAATGTAGTTGAAGACTTGTCTACACAAATGAACAAAAACCAGGCTGCAACAACGACGGTACAGGTTTCCGCCTCAAGTGATAAAACAAAACCAGTTGTAAACGTCGCTTCTCCGACTGTAAATCCTGCAACAAACCAACAATCAGGTTCATCTTTGGTTATCAATATGACTGACAACGTTGGTTTGGATCTAAACACTGTGCTCAATGTAAGCAACTATCTCTTGGACGGCAAACCAATGCCAGCAGGAACGTATATTACAGTTCAGCATAATAGTGGAAGCAGTTCTACTGCTGCTACAGATATTGATGTAACAATCAATATACCTGCACAAAGTATTACTAAAGACAAGAGTTATGCTGTAAACATTGTCAATATTAAAGACAAGGCTGGAAATACTGCTGATCCGAAAACGTTTAATGCGACATTAGCGGACGATGTGTCGCCTGAATTGAAGTCGGCAGCTATTTCTAGCAACGGGCTCCTGGTTCTAGAATTTACCGAAGATGTTAATGGTGTAACTACGGGTACTGAAAACGACTTCCAGTTCACTATTAACGGAATTACAGTTCCTGTAGCAAGTAACGTTAATATCACTACATTTGCAGATGGAACTGGTACCGACCAAGGGAAATATGTTGTAACATTCAAAGCGCTTGTAGATACAGGTGCTGATAACAACGGCTCAACTACCGCTGACAACCGTTTGTTCCTAGATTTGAACGGAAATAGTCAATATGATCAAGGGACCGATATCTTAGTCGTAACTGGAACAACACTTTCTGTCGGTCAACATACTCTCGATCTTAATCAACTGAACGGATTAAAAGTAAAAGTAGTCAACAATACTACGGTAAAAGATGTTAGCGGGCTTACAAACCCAATCAAAATTGGTACTGAAATAAAAGTTAAGTAACAGTGTATGTTCGTATTTATGAAGGCTGCCTCGAATAGTGGCAGCCCTTTTTTCTTAAATAAATATGCTTATAATCTAATTAATAATTAGCATAAATTAATAGTAGTTATAAGCAGCGATCTATCGTTTAAAAAGAAATGATTTCTAAAAAGAAGAAGATTTCGTATGATTTTTTCAAGTTTAGATTTTGACATGGGTTAACCAACTCAAAACATCAAAACTGATCTAAATTGGCTAGAGTGATGGCGATTATGGAAGCGGGATTTGACAATGCCACCGCTGTATTGATGTTGCCATAGAAAATACCGCAAACGAATGTGGACCACCAATGTTATGGAACGATTAAACAAAGAAATTCGACGCCACGAACAGGTGATTTGCATCTTCCTAAACCGAGAATTGACTATTCGGTTGATTACGCATTGTTGATGGAAGTGGATGAAAATGGGACGACGGGAGTAAATATTTGGATATGACCAAATGTTTGACATTACACGAATGATCGGCAATAAAACGGGATGCCAAGGTGACTCATATCTTTGACCCATGCTAAGAGCCTGTCAAAGCCGTGAAGCGTTCATTTATGCTTTGACAGACCATCCCCTCCATATACTGATTATTTTCCTAGCAATTCATTGCTGGGTCTGCCATACGGCGAATGACGGGTGCAGGGGGATGCTCATGCGTCTACCCCTGTGGAGGTGAAGAAGTATTCTAACCGCGGGATTTTAAACAAAAATATAGACTTGATCTCTTGTCAATTAATCAAAAAAGGAATTAAATAATTAAATGGTCCTAACGCATGGTAGTGTCAAGAAGTTTGTGTAAATCACTTAGGGCATCCAGTGGAATTGGACACGGAAGTCTTATCCTTCCTGGTAACTGCTTACGATAGCGGAAAGGTTCTGTCAAGGGCGAGCGCTAGCGAGGGCGAAGCCTTTACCCTTGACAGGTTCTTGGAGCTATCGTTCAATCGCCATCGGAAGGATAACGCGCTTCAAACATTCGGATCAGTTCTGCTTTCGCTTCCGCAAATCCCTTCAGACGCCTTTGGCTCCATCGGGTGTTGATTTCA
>Ga0066871_100671_pt1 | contig 16787 bp, 13 predicted proteins | sample CeladaPassage60B_FD_62209 | JGI IMG/M metagenome (GOLD analysis project Ga0066871, IMG submission 62209) | Cellulose-adapted microbial communities from the Joint BioEnergy Institute, USA - Passage3 60B | ecosystem: Engineered > Bioreactor > Continuous culture > Unclassified | place: USA...
TCACCAGCAGGGGATTCTCACAGGGCCGGGAAGGGGTTCCGCGGCGGGCAGCCTGGTCGCTTATCTGCTGGGGATCACCAAGGTGGATCCTTTGAAGTATAATCTCCTTTTTGAACGTTTTCTCAATCCGGCGCGTGTCACGATGCCGGACATCGACATCGACTTCAGTTACGACCGGCGTGATGAAGTGATTCGTTACGTCGCGGAGAAATATGGCACCGATCGGGTGGCGCAAATCATCACGTTCGGGACAATGGCCGCCCGCGCGGCGGTTCGTGACGTGGGCCGGGTATTTGGAGTGGCGTCGGACAAAATTGATCGCTTGACCAAGTTGATCCCTTCTCACGCCAGCCTGGAGGAGCTGGAGAAGGGGCAGACCGCTTTTCGTCAGCTGCTGGACAGCGATCCGGAGCTGGCCGAGGTGGTCAGATGGGCCAGGCAGGTAGAAGGCCTGCCGCGCCACACCTCAACCCATGCGGCCGGGGTGGTGCTGGCACCCGGACCCTTGACCGACTGGATTCCCTTGCAGCCGGGGGCAGACGGACTGGCGTTGACGCAGTACCCGATGGATGTCCTGGAATCACTGGGTTTTTTAAAGATGGATTTTCTCGGCTTGAAGAATCTGACGATCATCGAGAAAACGCTGCAGTCTATCGAAGCGCAAAAAGGCATAAAAATCAATCTGAGCGAACTTCCTGACGATGATCCGAAAGTGTACCGGATGCTTTCATCCGGTGATACTTCCGGCGTATTTCAGCTTGAATCGGAAGGGATGCGCCGTGTGCTGAAGGAGATGCAACCGACCTGTTTTGAAGACATCGTGGCGGTGCTGGCCTTGTACCGCCCAGGACCGATGGATTTCATCTCCCATTACATTCAGGCCAAACATGGGCGGATTCGGGTCACCTATCCGCATCCGTCGCTGGAACCGATTCTCAAGGATACCTACGGGATTATTGTATACCAGGAGCAGATCATGCAGATTGCCGCCCGGATGGCCGGGTTTTCCTTGGGCGAAGCCGATCTGTTGCGGCGGGCCGTGTCCAAGAAACAGCGGGAGGTATTGGACGAACAGCGGGCACACTTTGTTGAAGGCTGTCTGCGGATGGGGTATGATCGCGAAGTGGCTGAGCGTGTCTACGATATGATCGTCCGGTTTGCCTCGTACGGATTCAACCGTTCCCATGCTGTGGCTTATGCGGTGATCGCCTATCAGACGGCTTATCTCAAGGCGCATGCTCCCCAGCATTTTATGGCCGCTTTGATGAGCGAGTCGATCGGCAATGCCGAGAAGCTGCACCAGTACCAGCGCCAGTTGCGCCAGCGGGGGATTCGCCTGCTGCCTCCGGACATTCAGCGCAGCGGGCTGGAGTTTACAGTAGAAGGCAAGGACATCCGCTACCCGTTAAGCGGCATCAAACAGGTGGGGACGCAGGCCGTACAGGCGATTCTGCGAGCCAGGCAGGAAGGGCCATTCAAAGACCTGTTTGACTTGTGCGCCAGAGTGGACTTGCGGTTGTGCCACCGCCGCGTGTTGGAGGCGCTGATTCAGGTTGGAGCGCTGGATTCGCTGCCCGGGCACCGGGCGCAACTGTTGATGATCCTGGATGAGGCGATCGCATGGGGAAGCCGGGTGCAGGAAGAGAAGAATCAGCCGCAGCTGTTGTCGGCAAACGCGGCAAAACCGGAGTACCCCGATGCGGCCAGGTATACCCGGGAAGAAGAATGGCAGCTGGAAAAAGAATACCTCGGTTTTTACCTTTCGGGTCATCCGCTTGAACTCTGGCAGGAGAGACTGGCCGCGCAAGGGATTCGGACGATTTCAGAGCATCTGACGCACAAGCGGGCCCATCCGTGGCAGGTGGCCGGGATACTTCAGCAATTGCGCGTCGTCCGCACGAAAAAGGGCGAGCCGATGGCTTTCGCAGAGCTGGAAGATATGAGCGGATCAGTGGGACTCACTCTGTTCCCGAAGGTATTCCGCAAATGGCTCGGAAGGATCCAGGAAGGGAAGCTGTTCATTGTGGAAGGGCATCTGGAAAGCGAGGAGAAGCTCACCCTGATCGTGGAGGCCCTTCATCCATTGGAGGATGCGGTGCAGGATGCGGTCAATCCCGTATACATTCGAATTCCTCCCCAGCGCACTTCTCCTCACGTGTTGAATCGGTTAAAAAACTTGTTTCTTCAATATCGTGGCAAGCGGCCGGTGATTTTGTATTATGAAAAGAAGGAGCAGGCGGTAAAGCTCGCGTTTCCGTTTCAGGTAGAGGATTCACCGGCTTTGCGGGAAGCGGTGGAGCGTCTGCTCGGTCCGGGCACCTATGCCAATGGGCCGAGGGGGAAAGACCAGCGCTGATGGCAAGAGGAATGTGGGAGGAATGTGCCATGTTATATCAGCAAACCTGCCAGTTATTGGAATCCAGAGGCGTGACCATACAACAGATCGCGGAGATCGTGCGGCAACTCCAGCTGCCGTACAATGCAAGCCTGACGTTGGAAGAGTGTATTGAAAGCGTGGAGATGGTCCTGCGGAAACGCGAGGTGCAGTACGCCCTGTTTACAGGGATTGCGCTGGATATGTTGGCTGAGGAAAAGAAACTGCCCGAACCTCTCCAATCCATCTTGGAAATGGATGAACCTTTGTATGGCGTGGACGAAATCCTTGCGCTCGGGATCACGAATGTCTACGGGTCGATCGGCTTGACCAGTTTTGGCTACCTGGATAAGGTCAAGATGGGCGTGATCGGCGATTTGAACCGTCACAACGCCGGGGAAATTCACGTCTTTTTGGATGATCTGGTGGCCGGCATCGCTGCCGCGGCCTCCGCGCGCCTGGCGCATCAGCAGGATGATCTCAAAACCCTGGAAACAGAGAAGAGGCTCAGCTAAACCGCGGATTTTTCAGACCTTCACGTGTCCGCTGGCGTTTTCTTGTCAGTCGGAGAAGGCGTATGGTATCATTATTCCGAAAATGGCGCGTAGGGACATGACAAGTCAGCGAAGGAGGGCCTGGCATGTGGAAGGTGATTTATGTCACCAGTGCGGAAAAACTGGCGCGCCGGATAGAAGAGGCGTTGACCCGCGAAGGGTTTTTGGCTCAGGTTCGTCCGAGCATTTCCAAGCAATATGAAATCCAGGTACCGGCATCCGAGGTGCGTGATGCGCAAGAGATCTTGAACCAGATTTTGCAAACTCCGATGTAACCGAGCATGTGTGGATCCTGTGAGCAAATCCGATAATATATGATGAACGATTCCTGTGATAGAATGAACGGTTGACAAGAAAGCCGCGTCGATGGAGAAAGACAGATGGCACTTACGGGACGGGAAAGGGAAATAAGGAGTGTTTGCGTGACCAGGTCGATATGTGCGAGGTGTTTTGAGTGCTGAAAGATTTTTTTCCCAAAAAGCGGAAATATGCCACCTTGCCGTCAGAAACGAGAAACAGGCCGGCTGATGAGGTGAAAAAGGAAATCCCGGAAGGTCTGATGGTCAAATGCGACCTTTGCGGAACCATCATGTACGCCAAGGAACTGGCCAAGAACTACAAGATTTGCAAGGGATGCGGATACCACTTTCCGATGAGCGCGCCGGAACGGCTTGCGATCACTCTCGATGAAGGCACGTTTGTCGAATACGATACGGATTTACGAACGACAGATCCGTTGCATTTTCCTGGTTACGAAGAGAAAGTGAAACAGACCATGGAGAAGACCGGGCTGGCGGAGGCAGTGGTGACGGGTGAAGGAAGAGTGGGCGGGATGCCGGTGGTGGTTGGCGTGATGGATTCCCGCTTCATCATGGGGAGCATGGGTTCGGTGGTTGGCGAGAAGGTGGCGCGGGCGATCGAACGGGCCCATCAACAGAAGGTTCCGCTGATCCTGTTTTCTGCCTCTGGGGGAGCGCGCATGCAGGAAGGGATTTTCAGCCTGATGCAGATGGCGAAGACCAGCGCCGCTTTAGCCCGTTTTCACAAAGCTGGTGGATTCTTCATCTCGGTGCTCACGAACCCGACGACAGGGGGAGTATCCGCCAGCTTTTCTTCTTTGGGGGATATTAACCTGGCCGAACCAGGTGCCTTGATCGGTTTCGCCGGCCGGCGGATCATTGAACAGACGATTCGCCAGAAACTTCCCGATGATTTTCAGACAGCAGAGTTCCTGCTGGCTCACGGCCAGCTGGATGCGGTGGTTCCCCGCAGACAGTTGCGGGACGTGCTGATTAACCTGCTTGATCTTCATCAGCCATATGGGGTGTCCACCGTTTTTGACGAGGGGCAAGCGGAGGAAAAGGAGGTTTCCAATGTCTAGCGAATTGGAGTTTGAACGTCCGCTCCTCGAACTCCAAAGAAAGATTGAAGAATTGAGGCGGTTCAGCGAGGAGAAGGAATTGGATCTGTCGTCGGAACTGGAAACCCTGCGTCATAAATACCGCCAACTGGAAGAGCAAATCTATGGAAATCTGGAACCCTGGCAGAAAATGCAGCTGGCCCGCCATACGGCCCGGCCGACGACAAAAGACTATATCGAACGGCTGTTTACCTCCTTCATTGAACTGCATGGAGACCGCCTGTACGGGGATGATCCGGCGATTATCGGCGGGATCGGCAAGTTTGAAGGAAGACCGGTGAAGATAATCGGGCACCAAAAAGGGAAGGATACCAAAGAAAACATTGCGCGAAATTTTGGCATGCCACACCCCGAAGGATACCGCAAGGCGTTGCGTCTAATGCAACAGGCTGAGAAGTTTTCCCGGCCGATTATCTGCTTTATCGATACGCCGGGAGCCTATCCCGGGATGGCCGCCGAGGAGCGGGGACAGAGCGAAGCGATTGCGCGCAATCTGCGGGAGATGGCTTCTTTTACGGTACCGATCATCTGCGTGATCACGGGGGAAGGAGGCAGCGGCGGCGCTCTGGCGCTGGGAGTGGGGAATCATATCTACATGCTGGAGCACGCCATCTATTCGGTGATCTCGCCGGAAGGGGCGGCTGCCTTGTTGTGGAAGGACGCCACACAAGCCAAGCGTGCCGCGCAGACGATGAAAATCACGGCACAGGACATCTGGGAATTCGGCATCATCGACGGGATCATCCCTGAGCCCAAGGGCGGCGCCCATCGGGATGTGGACGCTCAGGCGGCTGCCATTGCCCATGTATTACGGCGTTCCTTGGCGGAATTGGGGCAGATGAGCGGCGAGGAGCTGGTGGCCCATCGGTACGAAAAATTCAAGGCGATTGGCCGGTTTCATACACAGGTTCACCATGCATGAGGGGTGAAAACGATGAAACGGATCGCGGTTTTGACCAGTGGCGGGGATGCGCCGGGGATGAATGCGGCCATCCGGGCGGTGGTTCGGACAGGTTTGTACCACGGGATGGCGGTGTACGGTGTCCAGCACGGGTACAATGGGCTGATTGCGGGTGAATTTGTCCAGATGGATCTGGGTTCGGTGGGGGATATCATCCATCGGGGTGGCACCATCCTCTACAGCGCCCGCAGCGAGGCTTTTCGCACACCGGAAGGACAAGCCGGCGCATTGCGGCAATTGAAGGCGCACCAGATTGACGGTCTGGTTGTGATTGGCGGCGACGGCTCCTTCCGCGGCGCGCTGAAGCTTCACGAGCAAGGATTCCCCGTGATTGGGGTTCCAGGGACCATTGACAACGACATTCCTGGAACCGATTTTACGATCGGGTTCGACACAGCCGTCAACACCGCCATTCAGGCCATTGACAAAATCCGTGATACCGCCACCAGCCACGAGCGGACCTATGTCGTGGAAGTGATGGGCCGCTCAGCCGGGGATATTGCGCTGTGGGCCGGGCTTGCGGGAGGAGCGGAGTCGATCCTCATCCCGGAGGTTCAGTTGCCCATGGAGCAACTGTTGGATGAATTGGTTGAACGATTGAAACGGGGGCATCAGCGCGGCAAAAAACACAGCATCATCCTGGTTGCCGAAGGGGCGGGAAGCGGCGTGGAGATTGCCCGGCTGGTCCAGGAGCGAACCGGATTTGAAACCCGGGTGACAGTACTCGGCCATATTCAGCGAGGCGGCTCGCCCACCGCCTTTGATCGCGTACTGGCCAGCCGGATGGGCAGTATGGCGGTACAACTGTTGATGGAAGGCAGGAGCGGGGAAATGGTGGCCAGCCGGCAGAATCAGATTTGTGGAATCAGCATGGCCGACGCGTTGTCCCGCTCACATCAGGTGGATTTGTCCATTTATCAGATGGCTGGAATTCTTGCCATTTGAAGCACTGCCATCTCGTGAAAGGAGTCACTGTCATGCGGAAGACCAAGATCGTCTGCACCATCGGCCCAGCATGCGAAGACTTGGACAAGCTGAAACAATTGATCAAAGCGGGGATGAATATCGCGAGGCTCAACTTATCCCATGGCACTCACCAGGAACATCGGGAACGGATTGCCCGGATCCGGCAGGCCGCAAAAGAATTGGGCAAGACGGTCGGCATTCTGCTGGATACCAAGGGCCCCGAAATCCGGACCGGCATCCTGGAATCGGGGGAAGTGGAACTCCGCGAGGGCCAGCTCTTTACCCTGACGACCGAGGAGGTCCTGGGCAATGCGGAGCGGGTCAGCGTCAGTTATTCCGGCCTGGTGAACGAGCTTCGCCCTGGCGATACGGTTTTGTTGGACGATGGATTGATCGGTCTGGAAGTGGTGTCGGTACAGGGGACAGAGATTCGCTGCCGCGTCAAGAACAACGGCAAGCTCCGGGATCGCAAGGGAGTAAATGTTCCCGGCGTCTCCATTGGATTGCCCGGGATTACCGAGAAGGATGCCGCCGATATCCGTTTCGGTGTGGAACAGGGCGTCGATTTTATCGCGGCCTCATTTGTCCGCAAGCCGGGAGACATCCTGGAGATCCACGAAATTCTCGAACAGATGGGCGCGGACATTCCGGTCATTGCCAAAATTGAGAGCCGCGAAGGGGTGCAGAATCTTGACGCCATCTTGGAGGTGGCGGATGGCCTCATGGTCGCGCGGGGGGATCTTGGGGTTGAGATTCCCGTCGAAGAGGTTCCACTCCTGCAAAAAGAAATGATCAGCAAATGCAACAAAGTGGGCAAACCAGTGATTACCGCCACGCAAATGCTTGATTCGATGCAGCGCAATCCCCGCCCGACCCGCGCTGAGACAACGGATGTGGCCAATGCCATCCTGGATGGAACGGACGCCGTGATGCTCTCCGGGGAAACAGCCGCCGGCAATTATCCGGTAGAAGCGGTCCGAATGATGGCCAAAATCGCCGAGACGACGGAAAAAGCGCTCGCTTATCGGGACATCTTCCGCATGCGCAGCGAAAACGGGCAAAACACGATAACCGACCTGATCGGCCAGGCGGTGGCCGGGACGGCCCTGGAACTGAAGGTAGCGGCAATCATCACACCGACCGAAAGCGGGTATACGGCACGGATGATCTCCAAGTATCGCCCGGCCAGCCCGATCGTGGCGGTGACCTATAATGAACAAACGCTCCGCCGCCTGACCCTTTCCTGGGGTGTGATGCCCATATTGGGGGATAAAGCCCAGTCCATCGACAAAATGCTGAACTCTGCCGTGGACCGGGCCCTGCAGGAAGGGTACATCAGTTATGGCGATCTGGTGGTCATCACGGCAGGCGTTCCGATCGGGCAGGTCGGCACGACCAACATGATGAAAATCCATGTGGTCGGCGACATCATCGCTCGCGGTCAGGGAATCGGACACCAAGTGGTGACGGGCCGCATCGTGAAAGGGGAAACCGTGGAAGAGATCTTGGAAAAAATGGCTCCCAACTCCATCCTCGTGACCCGAAGCACCGATCGGGATATGATGCCGGCGATGGAGAAAGCGTCCGCCATCATCACCGAACAAGGGGGCCTTACCTCACATGCGGCCATTGTCGGATTGGAATTGGGGATTCCGGTCATCGTAGGGGTCCAGAATGCCATGCAACAGTTGGAGGACGGGATGGAGATAACGGTTGATACGGAACGTGGGTACATCTACAGCGGCAAGGCCACGGTCCTGTAGGAGAGGAGGAAACGGGAGATGTCAGCAACGACCGAGGTTCGCCTGGCCGTCCGGTATCAAGAGACGGATCAAATGGCCATCGTTTACCATGCCAACTACCTCGTCTGGTTTGAAATCGGACGAACCGATTTTGTCAAGCAGGTGACAGGAATGGGATACCCCGATTTGGAAAAGCAGTACGGTGTCCTGCTGCCTGTCATCCACGTGGAGGCCGATTACCACGCTCCAGCCCGCTACGGGGACGCGATTCTGGTGCGCACGAGGATGGTCCAGTTCTCCCGCGTGCGCATTCATTTTGCCTATGAAGTGTTGCGGGAAGTGGACGGAAAAGGGGAGGAGCTCTTGGTTACCGGCCAAACCCATCATGCCTGGGTGAACCGGGAGCTGAAGCCCCTGCGCCTCGATCGCCATGCACCTGCGTTTTTTTCGCGTTTGCAGGAGGCGATGGCGCAGCAGCCCTGATGGTCTGTCCGGCTGTCTGTCCGGCTTCGGCAACCGCGCTATTCCAAGTGAAGCGGCCGGGTAATGTAAGACCATAAATCCCGGAACACGTTGGCTTTATACAGGGAGACCAAGACCACCAAAACCACCGGACCGATCAGGGCCCCCGCCACGCCGAACACCTGAATTCCCACATACAGAGCGATAAGGGTCAGCAGCGGATCAAGCCCCACGTTGTCGCCGACGATTTTAGGCTCCAGCAGTTGACGGGCGATGGCGATGATCAGGTACAAAATCCCCAGGGCGATCCCGAGTTTGTAATCGCCGATGATCAGGCAGTAAACGGCCCATGGGATCAGAATGGTGCCCACGCCTAAGTAGGGCAGCAGATCGAAGAGGGCCATGACCAACCCTATCGTAATGGCGTATTCCACGCCCAAAATCATCAGGTAAAAGACGACCAGGGCCCCGGTCACGCTGATCAGGATCGCCTGGGCCCAGATGAACCCAAAGGCCGCTTTGCGCAGATACCCCCAGATCAACTTGCTGCTTTCAGCCATCTTTTGCGGCATCATCCGAATGATCCCGTTCCTGATTCGATACCAGTCCTTGCTGATAAACAGGGCTGCCGCGAAGGAGATGATGAGCAGCAGGGCGGTGGATGGCAGCGCGGTGAAGAAACCCAGCAGTCCGTTGAGCAGAAAGACGAACAATTTCGTAGCCGCCTGTGTGGTGTAATCAATGCCGGAACGGATCGTTTCTGTAATTTTTTCCTGGTAGATCGGATCCAGGCTGGCGACGATGTTTTCCATTTGGTTGAACAGGTTGAGGACGATTTCCTGCGTGAGAAAGTGGCTGAGATAGGTCTGGACCTGATTCAGGTAGACGGGCAGAATGTTGATCAGTTGGGTCAGCTCAATGATGATCTTGGCCGTCAGAAAGGTAAACAGCGTGATGACCAGGAGGATAAACAGCCCCAGCGTCAGCATGACCGCCAGCATTCTGGGCATTTTTGCCTTCTTTTCTAAAAAGTTGACGATCGGATTAATGATTAACGCGATAAGCCAGGCAATAATAAATGGTGATACGAGCGGCAGTAGCCATCGCAACAGAAAGAAAAGTCCAATGATGGAAACCAGGACAATTAGCAGCCGAAGAAGCACCTGTGCTTGTGTTTTGGACAAAATGGTTTTCCTCCCCAACGTTGCGTCCATCATTTGCAATCTTCTATTTTTAAGATGGGAAAATTGTACTTCATTTTCGCGTAAATCTCAATTCAATCCTTTCATGGACCATTTCCGGCCGGGAATCGTTCACAAAACTAGTTTTTTAATTTATAATTAACAAAGGAAAACGTTCACTTTATTCGCTGCATTTTAAAGTGTCTTCAGAGAATTTTAACAAAGAATCACATGAGAAAGGAAGGATAGGATGGCTGCGACCCAAGGCCTAGAAGGCGTGGTAGCTGCTCAATCGTCCATCAGTTCGATCATTGATGATACCCTGACCTATCGGGGGATCAATATCGACGATTTGGCAGAAAACGCCTGTTTTGAAGAAGTGGTATACCTGCTGTGGCATGGCAAACTGCCCAATCGCACCGAATTGGAACAGCTTCAGCAAGCGCTCAGGGAGAATGCGGCCCTGCCACCGGAAGTGTTGGCCCAACTGAAAGCGTATCCGAAAACGGCCGCACCCATGGAAATGTTGCGAACGGCCGTCTCGGCGTTGGGAATGTACGATCCTGAGGCAGGAGACAATACGCAGGAAGCCAATCTCAGGAAGGCCATTCGCCTTACGGCGCGGATTTCCACCATTGTGGCGGCGATCCACCGGGTTCGTCAAGGGTTGGAACCGGTTGCACCCCACCCGGAATACGGATTTGCGCAAAATTTCCTGTACATGTTGAATGGCGAGGCGCCTTCTGAAGTGGCCATTCGGGCATTTGACAAAGCCCTTGTCCTTCACGCCGATCACGAGTTCAATGCGTCTACCTTTGCGGCGCGCGTGACAGTGGCCACCCTCTCTGACATTTACTCCGGGGTGGTTTCGGCCATTGGCGCACTGAAGGGTCCGCTGCATGGGGGAGCCAACGAACAGGTCATGAGGATGCTGGAAGAGATCGGCACTCCGGAGCGGATTGAGGCCTACATACAGGACAAGTTCAACAAGAAAGAGAAGATCATGGGCTTTGGCCACCGCGTCTATCGGAAAGGGGATCCGAGGGCCAAACACCTTCATGAGATGTCGAGGGAACTGGCGAAACTGAAGAATGATCCGAAATGGTTTGAAATGTCGGAGAAAATCGAGGCCATTGTGGTCAAAGAAAAGGGATTGCCCCCCAATGTTGACTTTTACTCCGCTTCCACTTATACGTACTTGGGTATCCCGAAAGAACTGTTTACGCCAATTTTTGCCGTCAGCCGGGTATCGGGCTGGACTGCGCACATTCTGGAGCAGTATGCAAACAACCGCTTGATCCGGCCACGCGCGGAGTATGTGGGACCGACCAAGGCTTCTTACATTCCTCTGGATCAAAGGGATTAAATCAAGTAAGATAAAAAAGGTGAGTGCAGCCCATCAAAGCGTCTGCTTTTGGTGGGCCCTTTTGGTGGGCCTTGAAATGTACAGATAAACTGGGGTAAAAAGGGTAGCAAAAGGTCAGCAGAAAAAATTTGCAGAGAATCGAGAGCAAAAGCAGAGAACCGAAAGCAAAATGGGTAGAGGTTGGGGTAAGGAGTTTGCTGTTGAGGCCAATCAGCAAAGGAGGGTGCAAGGATGTCCATTTTTAAAAAGTTTGACATGCCGGCAGAGGGCGAGAAGATTCAGGTAAAGGACGGAAAGCTGCACGTCCCCGATCACCCGATTATTCCCTTCATTGAGGGAGACGGTACGGGTCCGGACATCTGGGCTGCTGCTTCCCGCGTACTGGATGAAGCGGTTAAGAAGGCATATCGCGGCCAGAGAAAGATCGCCTGGTACGAAGTTTACGCGGGTGAAAAAGCCTATCAGAAGTATGGCGAATGGCTGCCGGAGGACACATTGACTGCCCTGCGGGAATACATAGTCAGCATCAAAGGGCCTTTGACGACACCGGTCGGCGGTGGCATACGTTCGCTGAACGTGGCATTGCGGCAGGAGCTGGATCTCTATGTATGCCTCCGGCCCGTGCGTTACTTCAGTGGGGTGCCGTCGCCGGTCAAGCGGCCGGAACTGGTAGATATGGTCATTTTCCGCGAAAACACGGAAGACATTTACGCGGGCGTCGAGTGGGCGGAAGGAACACCTGAAGTGCAGAAGCTGATCCGTTTCCTGCAGGAGGAGATGGGGGTTACCAAGATTCGTTTTCCGGAAACATCCGGGATCGGGATTAAGCCGGTTTCCAAAGAAGGCACTTACCGGCTGGTTCGCGCCGCGGTTGAGTATGCGCTCAAAAGAGGCCGGAAAAGCGTCACGCTGGTCCACAAGGGCAATATCATGAAGTTTACAGAGGGCGCGTTTAAAAACTGGGGATATGAAGTGGCCGAGAAAGAATACGGGGATCGCGTATTCACGTGGGCGCAGTACGACAAGATTAAGGCCGAACAGGGCGTAGAGGCGGCGAATCGGGCGCAGGCCGATGCGGAAGCGGCCGGAAAACTGATCATCAAGGACGTCATTGCGGATGCGTTTTTGCAACAAATCCTCACACGCCCGGCTGAATACGATGTGATCGCGACGTTGAACCTCAACGGCGACTACATCTCGGACGCGTTGGCAGCACAGGTGGGGGGCATTGGAATCGCGCCAGGCGCCAACATCAATTATGTGACCGGGCATGCCGTGTTTGAGGCAACCCATGGAACGGCTCCCAAGTATGCCGGGCTGGACAAGGTCAACCCAGGCTCCGTTCTGCTCTCTGGCGTGATGATGCTGGAGCATCTGGGGTGGCAAGAGGCGGCTGACATGATCATCCGTGCCATGGAAAAGACGATCAGCCAGAAGATCGTGACGTACGATTTCGCCCGGTTGATGGACGGAGCCACCGAGGTGAAGACATCCGAGTTTGCGGATCACCTGATCAAAAACCTGTAAGGCATCCTCTGTCCTATATGAACCAGCCATGCGGACATACCTGATCATCCAGCCATCGTGAGATATTGCGACCGGTGACTCGACGGAAAGCAAAGAAAAAGCGGGAGGCGTATAAACGTCATGGCGATGAAACGGAAAAAAATCAGTGTGATCGGGGCGGGCTTTACCGGGGCGACAACGGCGCTCATGCTGGCGCAGAAAGAACTGGGAGATATCGTATTGGTGGACATTCCCCAGCTGGAAAACCCGACCAAGGGCAAGGCGCTTGACATGTTGGAGGCCGGTCCTGTTCAAGGTTTTGACGCCAATATCGTCGGAACCAGCCATTACGAAGAGACAGCCGGCTCCGACCTCGTGATCATCACAGCGGGTGTGGCAAGAAAACCTGGGATGAGCCGTGATGATCTGGTCAATACCAATGCCGGCATTGTGCGTTCCGTTGCAGAGCAGGTGGCGAAGCATTCGCCTGAGGCAATCGTCCTCGTCCTTTCGAATCCGGTGGATGCGATGACCTACGTCGCCTTCAAGACGACCGGTTTTCCGAAAAACAGGGTCATCGGTCAATCGGGTGTGCTGGATACGGCCCGCTTCCGGACGTTTGTCGCGCAGGCGCTGAACGTTTCGGTGGAGGATGTGACCGGTTTTGTGCTGGGGGGGCACGGTGATGATATGGTTCCCCTCATCAGATATTCCTACGTGGGAGGCATTCCTCTGGAAAAATGGCTGCCAAAGGATCAACTGGAAGCCATCGTGGAGCGGACACGCAAAGGCGGCGGCGAAATCGTCAACCTGCTCGGAACGGGCAGCGCCTACTATGCTCCGGCTGCCTCGCTCGTGCAAATGGCTGAGGCGATTCTCAAGGACAAAAAGCGGATCCTCCCTGCGATTGCCTACCTGGATGGCGAGTACGGGTACAACGACATCTACCTCGGTGTGCCGACCATCCTCGGCGGCAATGGCATCGAGCGGGTCATCGAGCTGGAACTGACGCCGGAAGAAAAAGCTGCGCTGGACAAGTCGGCCCAGTCGGTGGAAAACCTGCTCAAGATGCTGCGTTAGGCAATCTAGGCATCCACATCAGACATCATGGTCAGACGGCGGACATTGGATTCCGCCGCTTTTTGTTTCTTCCTCCCTTGTTGTATTCCCATGGCAACTTGTTTAAGATCAAATCAAAGATAGAATTGAGAACAGGTGAAAACAGGGTACAGGGAAAAAGGAGGAGCAAGGTTGACCCAATCCGTCCTGGTGGTGGACGATGAGGCTGCCATTCTGACGCTGGTTGAATTCAATTTGCAAAAGGCCGGTTACAAGGTTCTCAAAGCCACGGATGGCCGGATGGCACTGCAGATGATTCAGCAGGCACAGCCGGACTTAATCGTTTTGGACATCATGCTGCCGTCGGTCGACGGATTTGAAATCTGCAAGAAACTGCGTCAACAGGGAAACCGCACACCGGTACTGATGTTGTCGGCTCGGGATGAAGAATTGGACAAGGTCCTCGGCCTGGAACTGGGAGCGGATGACTATTTGACGAAGCCCTTCAGCCCCCGCGAATTGGTCGCCAGGGTGAAAGCACTCTTGCGGCGGGCCAATCCTGAACGGGAGGAAGAAGGTACGGTGCGTGTCGGCGACCTGTCGGTCAATCCGGAAAGGTACGAAGTTTATTTCCGGGGAAAACCGCTGGATCTCACACCCAAGGAGTTTGAAATCTTGCGCTATATGCTGGAACATCGCGGGAAAGTGTTGACGCGGGATCAGTTGCTTGATGCGGTTTGGAATTACGAATTTGCAGGGGACACGCGGATCGTGGATGTACATGTCAGCCACCTGCGCGAAAAGATTGAGCCTGATCCCAAGCAACCCGTCTACATCAAGACGATTCGTGGGGTCGGCTACAAGTTTGAGGGTCCTGCATGAGGCGGCTGATCTGGCGCATCTTTTGGTTTGCCATGGCCGCGGTTTTCGTTCCCGGCCTTTTTGCCGTACTGTCGGTTGGCCGCATCCCTGTTCCGGCCGTTGTCCTGATCGGCGGCCTGCTGCTTGGCAGCGGATTGTACGGCGCGATTTATTGGGGGCTCATCCCGCACCTGCGGACCCTGGATGAATTGACCCAGTTTCTGCAAAAAATCCCAGGGCAACGCTTTACGCAACGGTTGTATCACGATCCGCTGAGTGAAGCGGCGCCGTTTATCCGGGCGCTGAATCAGTTGCTGGACCAGATCGAGATTCAGATGAATATTGGCGAGGAATACCGCCAGCGGCTGATCAGCCTTCTGGAAAACATGGCCAGCGGGGTCATGCTGCTCGATCCGCGGGGGCGCATCCTTCTGGTGAACGCGATGGCGGAACGGCTCTTGGGCAGTTCGCGGAAAGAGCTGATCGGCAGGCAACATATCGCAGCCAGTCACCATTACGAACTGGGCCAATTGATCGATCGCTGCCTTCAGAGTGGGCAGCGATTTAAACAGGAATTGACGGTCTATTATCCGCAGGAACGGGTGCTTGATGTGCATCTGTCGCCCATTGCGCGCCCCGGTGGCGGGAAGGGTGGGGTGGTGGTCGTCATGCACGACATCACGGAGATCCGGCGCCTGGAGCGCCTGCGAAGCGAGTTTGTGGCCAATGTCTCCCATGAATTGAGAACACCCCTGACAGCCGTCAAGGGGTTTGCCGAAACGCTGCTGGATGGTGCCATGCATGAACCTGAGACGCTGCAGGCTTTTCTGGAAATCATTCTGCATGAAAGCGACCGGCTGCATCGGATGATCGGCGAGCTCCTGGATTTGTCCAAGATTGAATCCGGGCAAGTGAGGTTGGATTTTCGCAGGATTCATTTGAAGGAACATCTGGAAGCGGTGCTCCGTTTGGTCCATGTGGAGGCGGAAGAACGCCAGCTCACCCTGCAGCTGCATGTGGAGGATGATCCGGTCATTGAAGCCGATCCGGATCGTTTCCGCCAGATCCTTCTCAACCTGCTCAGCAATGCCGTCACTTACACGCCGCCGGGAGGAAAGATTGAGCTGTTTGCGGAATCGCGCCCTGATGGAGCGTGGGTGCGGGTCAGGGATACGGGGATCGGCATTCCGAAAGAGGATCTCCCCCATCTGTTCGAACGTTTTTACCGTGTGGACAAGGCCCGATCCCGCGAGTCGGGAGGAACCGGACTGGGGCTGGCGATCGTCAAGCACCTGGTGGAGGCGCATCATGGGCGCATTGAGGTGGAAAGCGAACTGGGCAGTGGTTCCCAGTTTTCTGTCTTCTTTCCCGCGCGTCAGCCGGACATGCCGGAATAGACTGCGGGCTGCCGGAAAGGGCAGGCGGATAAAAGACAAGAGGTGACCATTTTGGGAAAAGTGATTTTGGTAGATGGCAACAGCATTGCCAACCGGGCTTTTTATGCGCTGCCCCTGTTGAATACGGAACGGGGGCTTTATACCAATGCCGTGTACGGATTCACGATGATGCTGCTCAAATTGCTGGAAGAGGAGCAGCCGACCCACATGCTGGTGGCGTTTGACGCGGGCAAGCGCACCTTTCGCCACGAAACGTATGGGGATTACAAGGGAGGCAGGCAGAAAACGCCTCCGGAGTTGTCCGAGCAATTTCCGCTCCTCAAGGAGGTCCTGACCGCTTTTTCCATTCCACAGTATGAACTGGACAACTACGAGGCGGATGACATTATCGGCACTATCGCAGATCAGGCCGCCAGATCGGGACATGAGGTGTTGGTCGTTACCGGAGACAAGGATCTCTTGCAACTGGTTTCTCCCAGGGTTAAGGTCTACCTGACCCGCAAAGGGATCACCGACGTCGAAGCATATGATGAAGCGGAAGTTCAACGCAGGTATGGTTTGAAACCGCACCAGATCGTGGACTTGAAGGGTTTGATGGGGGATGCCAGCGATAACATTCCGGGAATTCCTGGAGTGGGTGAAAAGACAGCGCTGAAATTGCTCAGCCAATATCCGTCGGTGGAAGAGATTCTGCGGCACGTGGACGAGTTGCCCGGCGCCAAGTTAAGGGAACGCGTCCGGGAACATGCGGAAGCGGCACGACTGAGCAAGCAGCTGGCCACCATTTGCCGGGAAGTGCCACTGCCTTACCAGATACAGGATCTTGCGTTGCAGCCGTTTGATCCTGAGCAGGTGGCAGAGGTGTTTCGCAAACTGTCTTTCCATTCCCTGCTTGAACGGTTGAAGCTGGAGCAGGCCGGACGCGGCGCGACCAAGGG
>Ga0066871_100675_pt1 | contig 16723 bp, 19 predicted proteins | sample CeladaPassage60B_FD_62209 | JGI IMG/M metagenome (GOLD analysis project Ga0066871, IMG submission 62209) | Cellulose-adapted microbial communities from the Joint BioEnergy Institute, USA - Passage3 60B | ecosystem: Engineered > Bioreactor > Continuous culture > Unclassified | place: USA...
TGGCCCGGTTGTAATAGAGGTTGAGTTGCTTGATCATCTCACCGGCGTTGTCCGTCGCATTGCCCATTGCGGTCATCCGCGCTGCCTGTTCGCTGGCCTTGGCGTCCAGCAGAGCGGCATAAATCAGGCTCTCCGCATACTTGGGCAAAAGCGCCGACAACACTTCTTCCGGTGAGGGCTCATACTCGTACACATAACGCTTGGCAGACCCCTGCTGGTCGTTCCCCAGCTCTTCCAGCAGGTTGACCAACGGCAGGAGCAACTCTTCGCGCGGCTGCTGCTGCACGGGATTGACGAAATGGTTGTAGTACAGATACAGTTCGTCAAAGGCCTCCTCGGCAAACAGCGACACCGCCGCGGAAGAGATATCCTTGATGTCGGCATACGTGGGAAAATCGGACAGCCCCACGATCTGCCTGATCACCGGGTAGCCGCGCTTGCGGAAAAAGTCCGCGCCTTTGCGTCCGATCACGAAAATGACGTATTCTTCCGGAGACTGGTGCCGCTGGCGGATCTTCCCTTCCACTAACCTCAGCAGGTTGGCGTTATAGCCGCCGGCCAGTCCCCGATCGGAGGTGATTACCAGGTAACCGGTTTTTTTCACTTCCCGCCGGCTGAGCATGGGATGGCGAAAGCCGCTCGAGCCGGCGGCCACACTGGCGATCACCTCGCGCATCTTATCCGCATAGGGACGGGAGGATTGCGCCCGTTCCTGACAGCGGCGCAACCTGGCGGAAGCCACCATTTCCATCGCCTTGGTCACTTGCTGCATGTTTTTGGCACTGCGTATCCGGTTTTTGATCGCTTTCGTCCCTTGCAAATGAACTCACCACCTTTGCGAGTGGTCATATGAGGAATCGTTCCAGCTTCCGCGCGGGCAGTCAGGAGGCAGCGCCGTCACGCCTTGCTGGAGACAAAGCCTTTCTTGAAGTCTTCAATGCATTTTTGCAGTTTTTCCTCTGTCTCAGCGCTCAAGTCTCCAGTCTCACGAATCGCTTTGAGCACTTCCTGTCCCTGCGGCTGGGCATCCATGTAAGCGAGGAATTCGGATTCAAAGCGCAGGACATCTTCCACCGGATACTCGTCCAGATACCCTTTCACAGCCGTGTAGATGCTGACCACCTGCTTTTCCACGGGCATCGGCTTGTACTGATCCTGTTTAAGAATCTCCATCGTCCGCTGTCCGCGAATCAGCCTGGCTTGTGTCGCCTTGTCCAGATCGGAGCCAAACTGGGCGAAGGCAGCCAGCTCCCGGTACTGCGCCAGGTCGAGACGCAGCGTCCCGGCCACTTTCTTCATCGCCTTGATCTGCGCCGCTCCCCCTACCCGCGAAACGGACAGACCGACGTTGACCGCGGGGCGTTGGCCCGAGTAGAACAGATCGGATTCAAGGAAGATCTGACCGTCCGTAATCGAGATCACGTTTGTCGGAATGTAGGCCGACACGTCACCGGCCTGCGTCTCAATAAAGGGCAATGCCGTCAGCGACCCGCCTCCCAGCTCGTCGTTCAGCTTGGCGGCCCGCTCCAGCAAGCGGGAGTGCAGGTAGAAGACGTCACCCGGATAAGCTTCCCGGCCTGGCGGACGGCGCAAAAGGAGCGACAACTCCCGGTAGGCAGCCGCCTGTTTGGACAGGTCATCGTATACGACCAGCACGTGCTTGCCCTTGTACATGAAATATTCGCCCATGGCGCAACCGGCATACGGCGCCAGGTACAAGAGCGGTGCCGGCTCCGATGCGGAGGCGCTGACGACAATGGTGTAATCCATCGCGCCGTGCTTTTTCAACGTCTCCACGACGCTAACCACCGTCGACTGCTTCTGTCCGATGGCCACGTAGATGCAGATCATGTTCTGGCCCTTTTGGTTGATGATCGTGTCCACGGCAATCGCCGTCTTTCCGGTCTGGCGATCCCCGATGATCAGCTCCCGCTGGCCGCGGCCGATCGGCACCATCGAGTCGATCGCCTTGATACCGGTCTGCATCGGCTCATGCACCGACCGCCGATCGATCACGCCAGGGGCGGGAGATTCAACCGGACGGTATTCGCTCGTCTGAATCGGACCCAGCCCGTCGATGGGCTGACCCAGCGGGTTGACCACCCGTCCCAGCAGGGCCTCGCCCACCGGCACCTCCATAATCCGTCCCGTCCGCTTGACGCGGTCGCCTTCGTGAATGCCGGTGAAGGGACCCATGATCACGACGCCGACGTTGTCCTCTTCCAGGTTCTGGGCCATTCCCATGACGCCATTTTCAAACTCCAAGAGTTCTCCGGCCATCACATTGGACAGGCCATAGACACGCGCAATCCCGTCACCAACCTGGATGACGGTCCCGACATCACTGACTTCCAGTTCGGTCTGGAAGTTGGCGATCTGCTGCTTGAGTATGGTACTGATTTCCTCAGGTCGGATGCTCATTGATTCACCCCTTCTCTCACATTACTGCCCTAACCTGCTGTCAGGCTGTCACCAGTTGTTTCTCCATCCGCTGCAGAAGACCACGGACGCTGCCGTCGTACAGCCGGTCGCCGATCCGGACCAGCACCCCGCCGATCAGCTCGGGGTCTGTCTCCTTGTGCAGGACGACCTCCGTCTTTCCGGTCAACTCCTTCAGCGAGGCGGCGAGGTGCTCCTCTTCTGTCTCCGTCAGCGGGAACGCGGACGATACATGCGCATGGACCACACCCTTGTACTCGTCCACCATGTCCAAATAGCTTCTGACCACCTGGCTGATGAGCAGTGCACGCCTGTTTTTGAGCAAAATCAGCAGGAGATGCAATACTTCAGGGGAGACCTTTTCCCCGTACAGCTGGCGAACCGCGGATTGCTTGTCCTGAGCCGACACCTGCGGGTTGGCCAGCCACTCCCGCCAAGGGGCATGTTGATCGATACTGTCTCTGATCAGCGTCAAGTCAGCGGCGATCTCATCCAGCCGCCCCTGTTCCAGCGCCAGTTCAAACATCGCCTTGGCATATCGCTTTGCCACCATCATTGCACTTTCCCTACCTGTTCGACAAAGCTGTCAATCAGCTCACGCTGCGCTTGCGGATCGATTTCCTTTTCGATGATTTTGGCCGCAATCTGAACAGAAAGGACAGCCATTTGCTCGCGCATCGCGGCAAGGGCCACCTCTTTCTCCCGCTGAATTTCAGCCAGTGCCTGTTGCCGCTGGCGTTCGGCTTCCGCCTTGGCCTGGCTGATGATTTCTTCCGCCTGCTTCTCGCTGGTCACGCGGGCCCGCTCGACAATCTCGCGCGCTTCCTCGCGCGCCTTCTGGAGAAGCTGTTTCTGTTCAGCCAAAAGCCGCTCCGCTTCCTGGCTGCGGGCAGCCGCCTCATCGATCTGTCTGGCGATTTCCTCCTGACGCTTGGCCATCACCCCGATCAGCGGACCAAACGCGTAGCGGCTCAGCAGCCAGAAAAGAATTCCAAACGCGATAATGGTGATCAAAAAATTGCCGATGTGAAACGCCAAGCCGACTCACTCCTTTTTTCTCTGATACAAGACAAAGGCGGGGCGAGATCTGCCGCCGCCCTGATCATCCCCCGCTCCTGTCGGTCAGGAGCTTTTCGTCCTTTGTTAGGAGAAGAAGGCAAGCAAACCAATAACCACCGCGATGATCGGCAAGGCTTCAACCAGACCGAAGCAGATAAACATCAGACCCATCAAACGACCCTGCAATTCGGGCTGCCGGGATACCCCTTCCACGGTACGGCCAAACAGCAACCCGTTGCCAATCCCTGCTCCAACGGCGGCCAGACCTGCTGCAATCGCTGCGGCTAAAATATTGAGACTCATTAATGTCAGCACTCCTTTCACAATTTGAAGACAAATATTTGGAAATGGCAGCAACCTGTCATGAAATGAAGCAAGATATCATATCATGAAACCCATGGTTCACATCCATGGTTCGGGAAAAATTCCGGAAATCAGTGACTGTGTTCAATTTTCCGGCTGATATAGACCATGCTCAGGACTGTAAAGATAAAGGCCTGCACGGCGCCGACAAACACGCTGAATCCCTGCCAGACAATCATCGGCACGATACCGACCGCGCCCAGCATGAGAATGACCGCGATCAGCACCTCACCCGCGAAGATATTGCCAAAAAGACGCAGGCCCAGCGTCAGCGTGTTGGCCACCTCTTCAATCAGGTTGAGCGGCAAAAAGACGGGATAAGGTTCGACAAAATGTTTCAGGTAGGCTTTGGGACCGGCCATGCGAACGCCGAGGATATGACTGAGAACAATGATCATGAATGACAACCCCAGCGTCACACTGGCATCAGCCGTCGGCGATTTCCACCAGACCATGGAGACGCCGTGCTTGCCCTCCGCCTCCGCCTTTGCCAGCATCTCTTCCGAAACCACCTCGATCCCCATAATGGTCAGGGGTTCGGTGTGTTCGGTCTCAATCACCCAGATCAGTCCAAGAAGATTGGCGACGAAAATGAACATGATCAAGGTCAGCCCCAGCGAGAGGAAGCGTTCCCCTTTCCGCAGGTCCATCGCGATGCCGATAATGTTGCGGACAAAATCCACCAGCCATTCCAGGACGTTTTGCAATCCCCGGGGCACGCCCGTGGTCGCGCCACGTGCGCCGAACCAAGCAATGAGAAACACGATGACCATCGTGATCAGCGTCATGTAGAGGGTTGACAGGTCAAACGTCAACCACGGCAGACTCTCCAGCGGCACCCAGACCGGACTCTCATGCAACGGTATCACCCCTTTCACGGTTTTATTCGCGGATAGAGTATTCCTTGAGGGTTAACAGGCCATGAATGAGGGTCATGGCCGGGGCTGTCACAAGTCCCAGGATCGTGCCGAGCAAATCCACTTGCGGCCAGCGCCAGGCCACCAGAGCTGCCAGGATGGCCATGCTGAACCGGAATGGCGTGCCAGCCGCAAGCCGCGGCCGCCTCCCGGTCAGGTTGTACCATCTGAAAAACCGCCGCACCCTCCAGGCCATGTGCAACGCGTTGACGAGGCTGACCAGGCTCCCCACGATGAGGCCCAGGAAAAACGGTTTCCATGGCGTAAATCCCCAGCCGAGCACCCAAACCGCCATGAGCAGCAGCATCAAACGTACCAGGCCGTTCACCCGGCGGGTCAAATCATCGTTCATGGCCATCTCCCGCCAAGCGCTTGACAATGGGCAAAAGGCTTAACACCCAGCCGAGCAAACCCAGCAACATGCCCAGGATCATGAAAAGAGGCATCGTCTGAAAGATGCGATCCAGCCAGCGTCCCAGCGCCACGCCGAGGAGAAAAAAGATGGCCAGATCGATGCCGATCACGCTGACGATCGCAGCCGCCCGCCATAGGTTCCCGCGCTCGGGGTGGGTCACGCCTCGCTCTCCTTTCTGGCCTCAAGCTCCCGATTCTGTTTCTTGCAATACTCGTGGAAACGCTTCTCGTGTCCTATGCTATGGTACAATAGCCGGGTAACCATGTCAACGAAAGGCACAGGGTCCCCGGCTATTTCCAGCTGTTCCATGCGATTTGTGACAAAATTGTCACAAAGACGCTTGCGGCGAAAAAGGTTCAGGCGGTTCTTTTTCAAATCCGAAATGGTAACCAATCGCCCGGGCAATCCTTGCGGCAGCCTGTCCGTCGCCGTAAGGGTTGGCCGCCTGCGCCATCCGGCGATACGCGTCCTCGTCACGCAGGAGCCGGTCGGCTTCGGCAAAAATCCGCTCTTCGTCCGTTCCCACCAGCCGCAGCGTCCCCGCCTCCACACCCTCCGGCCGTTCCGTCTTCTCCCGCAGCACCAGTACCGGCACCCCGAAAGCGGGAGCTTCCTCCTGAACGCCGCCCGAATCGCTGAGTATCAGGTGCGCGCGGGCTTCAAAGTTGTGAAAATCCAGGACATCCAGCGGTTCGATCAAGTGAATTCGCGGATGTCCGCCGAGCCCTTCCCGGACCGTTTCCTGCACCGCCGGATTGAGGTGTACCGGGTATACCACGGCAATCTCCGGATGCTCCTCCACGAGGCGCAAAACGGCGCGGCAGATCCGGCGCAGGGGCTCTCCAATGTTTTCCCGCCGGTGCGCCGTCATCAGCACCATCTTTTTTCCTGCGATCTTTTCCAAAACGGGGTGGCTGTAGTCCGGACGGACCGTCGTCGCCAGCGCGTCAATCACCGTGTTGCCGGTGATCCAGATCTGCCCGGAGGGTTTGTGTTCCCGGCGCAGGTTCTCAGCCGCCCATTTCGTCGGCGCAAAATGCAGGTCAGCCAGCACGCCCACAAGCTGCCGGTTCATCTCTTCCGGGTATGGCGCGTTTTTGTCGTATGTACGCAAGCCGGCCTCCACATGTCCCACCGCCACATGATGGTAAAAGGCGGCCAAAGCCGCGGCAAAACTGGTGGTGGTATCCCCGTGGACCAGGATCAGATCAGGGCGCAACTCCTGGATGATGCGCTCCAGCCCTTCCAGCACGCGCGTGGTAATCTGGGTCAAACTCTGCCTGGGCGTCATGATGTTCAAGTCATAATCCGGATCAATGGCAAATGCCTCCAACACCTGATCCAGCATCTGCCGGTGCTGGGCGGTGACACAGACATAGGAACGGATGCCCGGCATCTGCCGCAGGCGGTGAACCACCGGGGCCATCTTGATCGCCTCCGGCCGGGTGCCGAATACACTGAGAACCTTCATCTATGACGGACAACTCGCTGTCCTCTACCCTCCCTTTTGCTTCTCCTGGCTTGCGCCATACGTTCCGGTTTCTTTCTTGCTGTGTTTTTTCTTCTCTCTGTTTTTTCTTCGCTTACTTGGTCCCAAACAACCGGTCTCCGGCATCCCCCAGGCCGGGAACGATATACCCGCACTCATTCAGGCGTTCATCCACCGCGGCGACATAAATGTCCACATCCGGATGCTCCTCCTGGATTCGCCGGACTCCCTCCGGGGCCGCAACCAGGCACATCAACTTCACGCTTTTGGCTCCCCGTTCTTTCAGCAGCGCAAGCGCCGCCGCAGCGGAACCGCCGGTCGCCAGCATCGGGTCGATGACAATCAATTCCCGTTCCGCGATGTCCGTAGGCAGCTTGACATAGTATACCACCGGCTGCAGCGTCTCGTGATCCCGATACAATCCCACATGCCCCACCTTGGCCGCCGGAATCAGCTTCAGTATGCCGTCCACCATGCCCAATCCGGCCCGCAAGATGGGGATGATGCCCAGTTTTTTGCCGCTGATCACGCGGCTTCTGGCTGTCCCCACCGGCGTTTCGATCACCACTTCCTGCAACGGCAGGTCGCGGGTGATTTCATAAGCCATCAGCGTGGCCACTTCGTCCACCAGTTCGCGGAACTCCTTGGTCCCCGTGCGCCGGTCGCGAATAAAGGTCAACTTGTGCTGAATCAACGGATGATCAAAATGATAAACTTTGCCCATGTTTTCCCTCATCCCCAGTCGCCAGTTTCTCATCCGCGCAAGGCGTTCTCCGCCACCGTTTCACGCCTCGGCATAACGAAGCTGGGCATACAAGGGAAAACGCCGGGTCAGCTCAGCCACTTTGCGGCGGGCCTCCTCCTTGACCGCCGCATTGTCCCGCTCCTTGAGCACCGACGCGATGATCCCGGCAATTTCGACCATCGCCTCCGCATCCATACCACGCGTCGTGACAGCCGGCGTGCCGATGCGGATGCCGCTGGTGACCATCGGCTTGGCCGGATCGTACGGAATGGCATTTTTGTTCACGGTGATATTCACCTCGTCGAGAATGGCCTCCGCCTCTTTGCCGGTCAGGCCGAGGTTGCGCACATCCACCAGGATGAGATGATTATCTGTCCCGCCGGATACCAGCTGCAGACCATGATTCATCAGCGCTTCGGCCAGCGCCTTGGCATTCTCCACCACCTGCCGGCAATAATCCCGGAACGCAGGCTGCAGCGCCTCGCCAAAAGCCACCGCCTTGGCGGCGATCACATGCATCAGGGGGCCGCCTTGAATCCCCGGGAAAATGGCCTTGTCGATCTCCTTGGCAAACGCCTCCTGGCAAAGAATCATGCCGCCCCGCGGCCCGCGCAGCGTCTTGTGGGTGGTGGTGGTGACAAAATGAGCGTACGGAATCGGAGACGGATGCAGTCCGGTGGCCACCAAGCCGGCGATGTGGGCCATGTCCACCATCAAATAAGCTCCGACCTCATCGGCGATCTCCCGCAATGCGGCGAAATCGAACACCCGCGGATAGGCGCTGGCCCCTGCCACAATCAGCTTGGGACGGTGCTGGCGCGCCAGCTCCCGCACTTCATCGTAGCGGATCAGGTGGGTTTTCTCATCCACCCCGTAAGGGATGAACTGGTACAGCTGACCGGAAAAGTTGACCGGACTGCCATGGGTCAGGTGACCGCCGTGGGCCAGATTCATCCCCAGCACCTTGTCGCCGGGCTTCAGCACGGCACTGTAGACGGCCATGTTGGCCTGGGCGCCGGAGTGCGGCTGCACGTTGACGTGATCGGCCCCAAAAAGCTGTTTGGCCCTCTCCCGCGCCAACTCTTCCACAACATCCACATACTCGCAGCCACCATAATAGCGGCGCCCCGGATACCCCTCGGCGTATTTGTTGGTCAAAACGGTACCCAGCGCCTCCAGCACGGCCGGACTGACGAAGTTTTCCGAAGCGATCAATTCGATGTTCTGGTTTTGCCGCTGCAATTCCTTTTGCAGCGCGGAGGCCACCTCCGGATCCTGCCTGACGAGATGTTCCAGCATGTTTGACGTTCCCCTTTCTTTGCTAAAATGGCAGACGATTGACGCGTCAGTTCCTCGAATACACAGCCCGTGAGCCGCCAATCAGCTTGGGCCTTGTCCATGCGGCGGTGACATGGGCACGGCCCACTTGCCGGCAGGATGGCCGAAAAGGAACCGCAACCGGCTTCAAGTGCATCCCGATCAAGGTGTCGCCAATGTCGATGCCGGCATCCGCCCGGATGGCCTCGACCACCACCGGATCCTCCATGTGGGCAAATGCATAGGCAGCCAGCGCCCCTCCCGCTTCAGGAACCGGAATCACCGTCACCGGCTCCCAGGAATGGGCCATCGCGGTGCTCCGATCCACCACCAACGCCCGATTGAGATGCTCGCAACACTGATAGGCCATCCGGATGTCCCGTTCCCGGGCCACCTCTTCTGCCGCGCGAAAAATCCGGGCCGCAATCGCCTCGCTGCCCTGTTTGCCAATCGGATGGCCCTGTACCTCGCTGGTGCTGGCCCCGATCACCCAAACCTGCGGCGCTGCAGGCCCCCTCTTTTGTCCCTGCCACAACGCTTCCCTCTGTTTCTCCCACAATTCTTCCAGAATGGATCGGACCGCCTGATAGACGCCGTCCAGATCCAAAGTGCCAGCCGCTCCGCATACGGGCGTCTCTGCCAGCTTTCGGTTCCGATCGCTCACCGGCTCACCTCCTCATTTCCCTGCCCCATCGCAACAGGAAGGCAGATGATCAGGCTCCGGATGTTCCTGTGCTTCCAGCTCCCGGATCTTTTCGATGCGCCGCTGATGCCGCCCGCCGGCAAACGGCGTTGTCAACCAAATCCGCACGATCTCCCGCGCCAGCCCCGGGCCGATCACCCGCTCCCCCATCGCCAGCAGGTTGCTGTCGTTATGTTCCCGCGTCGCCCGCGCGGAAAAGGCATCATGCACCAAGGCACAACGTATTCCGCGCACCTTGTTCGCCGCAATCGTCATGCCAATCCCGGTGCCGCAGATCAGAATCCCGCGATCAAATTCGCCCGCTGCCACCTTTTTCGCCACCGGGATGGCAAAATCGGGGTAATCTACAGAATCAGGCGAATGGGTGCCGAAATCCTCGTAGATAACCCCCATCTCTTCCAGTTCTTTCTTAATCTCTTCCTTCAGGCGAAACCCCCCGTGGTCTGCCGCAAGTGCCACTCTCAACTGGCCGTTTTCCATGAAAGGCTCCCTTCCTCTCTGCAAACTCCCTGCCATTATAACGCATCTTCGGGCTGGCTGACAGAGGCTGCCAACAACTGTAACAAATGGCGGATGTTCTCCTCCAGCTCATCCCGTGTATGCCGGTAAACTTCCAGCTCTCCGCCGAACGGATCCCTGACGTCCAGCGAAGAAAAATAGGACTCCAGGTACTCCCATGAAAAATCATCAGGCCCATCCCCTGACTCCCTGGACTCCTCCTGCTCCTTCGCTTTGGACTCCTCTGGCCCTTCCACTTCCGCCGCCGGCGACGCACCGGTGGCTTCCGCATCGGCTCCGGCCGCCTTTTGCGGGCCATGTTCCCGTATGTACTCCTTCAAGGTAAACGTCTTATCCTGAAAATCAGGAAACTCCTCCCACAAGTGGCGCTTATGTTGCATGGTCATCGTCAACACCAGATCTGCCCATTTCATATCCTCCTCCTCCAGCATGGCAGCCTGGTGCTCCATCTCAATTCCCCTTTCGCCTAGCGCCTCACGCGCATATTGGCTCAACGGGTCGCCAGGCGCGGCATACAATCCCCGGGAGCGCACCTCAAGCGCATAGGGCAATGCCAGTTCTTTCCCCAGTTTTTCCGTCAATGCGGCGGCCATCGGCGAACGACAGGTATTGCCCGTGCATACGTAAAGCAGTCGAATGGTTCTCACGTCCATGTCCCCCCTTTCACGATCTGGCATCCCTTTCATGCGTCATCGAACACCTTCATAATAAAAATGATACTCCAAACACCACCAATATCAAACCCCCCAGGATCTCCCCCACCATCCCCAGTTGCTGCCCGACGCGACGCCCCAGCACCAGTCCGGCCAGGGACATCCAAAAACCGCAAAAACCAAACACCAACAGGGAGAGGATGATGTCAACCGAAAAAAGCCCCATCGAAAAACCAATCGCCAAGCTGTCCACACTGACGCCAAACGCCAGGAGGATGAGCCACCACAGGGACCCGTCAAGCCCGCTTCGCATCTCCAGGGAGGATCCCCGCAACCCGGAGACGATCATTTGCACACCCAACAAAAACAAAAGCAGGCCGCCCAGCAAGACAGCCATGTAACCCATGCGATGGCTGAGCCAGCCGCCAACCAGGATACCCAACGTCGGTGACAAAACATGAAACATCCCAACCAGCAAACTCAAATAAACCATCTGCCGGCGCCGAATTCCACTCATCCCTACGCCGATTCCCAGTGAAAGTGCATCCATCCCCATGGCCATGGCAATGGAACCAATCGTCAGCCACTGGCCAATCTGGACCATCACCGCATCCAGCGCCTCTGCCATGCTACCCCTCCCGGCCCTTGTCTGTCGTCTCCTGTCCAATATATGCGACAAGCCGGAGGGTTAGCATCCTTTTTGGCTGATAGGAACGCTTTTGACTATTCACGCTTTTGACTGATAGGAACCCTGGGCTGATATGAACCGGCCGCCACTGGCCTTCTCCAGGCGATTCATGATCGCCGCGCCAATCCCTTCGGACGCAAAGGACTCGGCATAGATCACCTGGATATCCGCCGCATCAAACTGGCGCAGACAAGCATACAAAAACCGGGCCACCGTCTCCGGCCGGCTGCGCCTGCCGCAAGGGAGAACGAGCACCGGCAAACCAGCCAGCGCCTGCCGGTAATAGGCTACCCCTTCCTCTGTCGTCAGGATTCCCACCCTGAGCCCTGAACATCCACGGGCGCGAACCTCTTCCACAATCCGGCGTCGCACCTCAGCCAGCGAACCCTTCACCAGCCACAGCTGCCCTTTTGGCGCATAATGGGTGTACTTCATCCCGGGCGCACGCGGCACCAGGGAATCCTCCCGCCCGGAAACGGCAGATCCCTGTTTTTCTACAAGCCCTGCCGCCGGGATCGCCGTGCCCAGGACACGCTCCAGCTCCTCCCGCGTGACGCTGCCGGGCCGCAAAATGACTGGACGGCCTTTGCTCACATCCACCACGGTGGATTCGGTGCCGATGGGTACCGGCCCGCCATCCAACACGCCGGCAATCCGCCCTTTCAGATCCTCCAGTACGTGCCCCGCGGTGGTTGGACTGGGGCGTCCGGACCGGTTGGCGCTCGGCGCTGCCAGCGGAAAACCGCATGCCTTGAGTAACGCCTGCGCGACAGGATGGGAGGGCATCCGGACCGCCACCGTCTCGAGCCCCCCGGTCACCTCCGGGGCAACACGTCCTGACGATGGCAGAATCAAGGTTAACGGCCCAGGCCAGAATGTTTCCATCAGGAGGCGGGCCGCCTCCGGAACGGCGGTCACCAGCTCCTCCAGGAACTCCGGATGCCAGATATGGACGATCAACGGATTGTCGCTGGGACGGCCCTTCGCCGCAAAGATCTTCCGAACGGCGTCTGAATGATAGGCATTTGCGCCCAGACCATAAACGGTCTCTGTCGGAAACGCCACCGTCTCCCCCCGGCGCAAGCATGCCGCCGCTTCCTGAACCGCAGGATGCTCCGCAAGCTGCGGCGGCTGCGAATCGATCAGCCAATGTGCGGTATCCAGTCGCTTCATCTTGATTTTCATCCCCATCTCTTCCACAAGGTTATCCACAATCTTATCCACAGTTCCGCCAAAACTGTGGATAATTTCAGCATATCAATTTCAGCATATCACAAGAAAGCCCGCCATCCACCCATACGATTCGGGCGTGGCGAGCCATTTCCCGTCCTGGATCCATTCCCTCTTTCACTCTCCATGCATGATTCCCTATTCTTCATCATTCACGATTCCTTCTCAAACCATCCCCACAACCAGTCCCACAGGAAAAAACGGATTTCGGCATGTAACGGTGCCGAATCGGCGTTCGTTTCCCTGGCCTCCTCTTCTCCTTTGTCCGGATTGTCCGGACCCGCAAAACACAAAGGCGGAAACAGCACGCACCACCAATTGTCACCCTGTCCCTCGCCGAGGATAATCCGCAGCGCCTCATACTGCCCGGCGGGAACCGTGCGGCCACCGAACGTCTTTTTCGGAAAAGGCACCTCGCCGTAATCTACCCTGCTCCGGTAGGGAAAGCCGTTTTCCATCAACACCCGATCCGCCAGGGCCTGCAGCTCGTCAACCCGGTCCCCCAACGCCTGGCGGACAGCATGCACATCCGCCGCATCGTCGACCCAGCGTTCAATCTGCGCGAGAACCGCATCCCTCACCCGGCGTTTGACCCATTGATCAGCCACCGTATTGCTGTTGGCCAGCACGCGAAAGCGGATCGCCTCGTCCGGAATCGTGAGGCTTGCAAGCGGGGATGAAGCGGGCTGAATCGAAAAAGGAACCATCCATGAGTGCAGCAGCCATAATCCGGCCAGCAATGAAAGCGTCAGCGCGCCGGCAAAGCGCGACAGAAAACGGCGCAAAAGCGGAATCCACAGAACCCACATTCTCTTCTTCATCGGTACCTCCTCCTCACCCACCAGTTTGGGCAAGGATAAGAAGTTCTAAACCTATGAAAGAAAGAGAATGATGTTTTCAAACCCAACGGGCGAACACAAAACGCGGAATCCCCGCCAGATCGGCCCTCGCTTTGCAATCCGCAAACCCTGCTGTCTCCAGCATCCGGCACACTTCATCCGCCTGGCGAATCCCGACTTCAAAAGCCACCAGCGCACCGGGAAGCAGGACAGAAGGAAGATCGCGGATGATCCGGCGGTAGGCGTCCAGACCATCCTCCCCGCCGTCCAGCGCCAGGCGCGGCTCATAATCCCGGACGCCCACCGGCAGGGCGACTAGGTCGGAGCGGGCCACATACGGCGGATTGGAGACCAGAAGATCCACCTGCACCCCCTGCTCCTTGAGGGGCTGACAAAAATCGCCTTCCAGCCATTGGATTTGCCCCTCCACCCCCAGCCGCCGGGCATTCTCCCGCGCCACGGCCAACGCCGCGGCAGAACAGTCGACCGCCCAGACCTCCCAGCGGGGATGCAGGCGGGCCAACGTGATGGCGATGACCCCGCTTCCCGTCCCGATATCCGCCATGCGAAGGGGGCGTTCGGCGTTCCATCCGGCCTTCACCTCACGCAGCGTCTCCTCCACCAACAGCTCGGTCTCCGGCCGGGGAATCAGGACATGCCGGTTGACAGTAAACGTCATGTCGTAAAAGGAAACCTCTCCGAGAATGTACTGCAGCGGCTCGCCGTCCCGGTGCCGCCTGACCCATTCCTGAAAGACGGCCCATTGTTCCCTGGTCAAGGGCATCTCCGGCTCTGCAAACAGCTCCTCCCGCCGCCAGCCGCCTGCCCCGCAGAGAAGCATTTCCGCCGCCCTTTGCGGCCGCTCTACCTGCCCGCGAAAAAAGGAGGAAGCCCAGTGCAGGGCTTCCCGAACGGTCACACCGGCCGCTTCCGGCCTGCCTGCTTCACCCATTTTCCATCACCCGTCTGTTCCGGCCTGTTTCAATCTTTCCGCCTGTTCGTGGGCAATCAGCGCATCGATGATCTCATCCAGATCCCCTTCCAGGATCTGCTCCAGCCGGTGCACGGTCAGGCCAATCCGGTGATCGGTCACTCGCCCCTGGGGAAAATTATAGGTACGTATCCTTTCACTCCGATCGCCGGTACCCACCTGGCTGCGGCGTGCACTGGCCTGTTTCTCCAGCTCCTCCTGCCGGTACTTGTCGTACAGGCGGGCGCGCAACACCCGCATTGCCTTCTCCCGGTTCTTGATCTGCGACCGTTCGTCCGAACAGCTGACGACGATACCGGTGGGCAAATGGGTAATCCGTACCGCCGAATCGGTGGTGTTGACATGCTGTCCGCCTGCCCCGCTGGAGCGGAACACATCGATCCGCAAATCCTTTTCGTGGATTTCCACTTCCACCTCTTCCGCCTCAGGAAGCACCACCACGGTGGAGGTCGAGGTGTGAATCCGGCCTCCCGATTCGGTCACCGGCACCCGCTGCACGCGGTGAGCGCCGCTTTCATACTTGAGCCGGCTGTAGGCACCCTTCCCCTGAATCGTGAAGATCACTTCCTTGAAGCCTCCGATCCCGGTCGGATGCGCCTCCACCAACTCGGTCTTCCAACCCTTGCTTTCCGCGTACCGCGTGTACATCCGGTACAGGTCAGCCGCAAACAAGGCCGCCTCTTCGCCGCCTGCCGCGCCGCGGATCTCCATGATCACGTCTTTCTCGTCATTGGGATCCCGGGGAAGCAGCAAGATCTGAAGGCGGTTTTCCAGCTCCGACTTTCGCGCCGCCAGATTGGCCATCTCTTCCCGAATCCATTCCTTCATTTCCGGATCAGAAGTGTCATTGGCCATCTCCCGGGCCTCTGCCAACTGCTCGTCGACGGAAAGGTACTCCCGATATACCTGCACGATTTCCTGCAAGTCGCTCTGTTCCTTGGAATATGCACGCAGCTTGGCCGGGTCATTGATCACTTCGGGATCGCAGAGCCATTGGCTCAGTTGTTCATAGCGCTCCATGATGGCCGCAAGGCGCTCAAACATGACCCAACCCCCTTTTTCACGTTCCAAAAGACTAACAGAATCATTGTACTAAATCCCTCGAACCGCGGGCAAGGGCGGCAGCCGCAAGACGGCCAATCCCTGAGACAAAAACATGCCGCACCCAGCAAACAAAACATGCCGGACGCAGGAAGATCTTGCCGCTTCCTCGTCCGGCACCTTGCATAGGAGGTTCCGTTGATCTGCTGTTTGTTGATGATGGGGTTTATCGAACCGGGGCGCGGTGCGTGCGAGCCTCAGCCATCCGGTCGTCAATCACGCTCAGCTGGTTGCGGTAATCATCCACCGGCCTGCCGCCGCGCAAGCCGTTGTCAATTTCCCTGAGCTGACCGAACAGATCGGCGTCGGACGTCACGACAACATGATAGCGGGGTGCCACGCGGCTGACGTGCCTAGCCACCTGATCCTCAACGGCGTCGGCCTGCCGGCGGTTCACCCGGGTATTCAGATCCAGCCCGACATATGCCGTCCCGCCGACAATCACTGCGGTGGCATTGTTGACGCCATTGACTTGTGCGGCCGCCTTGGCAATCCGGTCCGCATCTTGGAAGAAATTATTGACATTATTGCGGTTTCGTCCGTAATAAAGGTTCGGGTTGGCATTGGTAAACCCTTGCATGCCGTCATCGGGGTACGCGGTCCGGTCAGGGGCTGGCGTAAAGGGACGTCGCACGTTGTCATAGCGGTTATTGACCCGGCTGAAATCGTCCTGCCGCATCGGCGTTCCATTCGGAGCCTGGCGGTATTGATTGGGGGCCACATCCTGATCGGGAGCGGGACGGGCTGCCGGCGCACAGGCGGCCAACGTCAGCGACGTCGTTGCCGCCACGCCAAGCATCAGCATTTTTTTGCTCAGCATAGATCCACCTCCTAGAGGTAGCATGTCCGGGAGGCGGATCAATATGCCTTCCAATGATGCCTTCCGTTCTTCGCTTGACACTCCACACGGCTTTAAGCCGTCGGATTCTCGGGAACAGCGGCCCAACGGCCGCTTCTTGACCGAGCGATCCCCGTGTGCCCCACGGTTCAGTTGGCTAGGCCAACAGGCGCAAGCCTTCCTGCAGGATGTTCCTTGCCGCATTGACTTCCCGGTCGTGGTGAGTACCACACTCTGGGCATGTCCATTCTCGCAATGCCAAATCTTTCACTTCCCGATTGCGATAGCCGCATCCGGGAGTGGAGCATCGCTGGCTGGAAGGAAAGGTTTTGCTGACGGCCACCACGGTGCGCCCGTACCAATCGGCCTTGTATTCCAGCATGGAACGGAACATGGCCCACGAGGCATCCGCGATTG
>Ga0066871_100679_pt1 | contig 16565 bp, 24 predicted proteins | sample CeladaPassage60B_FD_62209 | JGI IMG/M metagenome (GOLD analysis project Ga0066871, IMG submission 62209) | Cellulose-adapted microbial communities from the Joint BioEnergy Institute, USA - Passage3 60B | ecosystem: Engineered > Bioreactor > Continuous culture > Unclassified | place: USA...
TGATATAGAAAGCACTTACGAGACCTCCCTAATGTTTATTTCACCGCTAACATTATTGCCAGGATCTCGTCAGTGCTTTCTCTTTTTTGTCACTAAATCACAAAATTTGGTGATGAACCATAAAATGATTGATTGGAGGGATTTAGTTGATTAAGGGATTGAAGAAGGGAATTGTCGCTCTCATCACAGCAGGAGCCCTTGTCTTCGTTTTGGGAAATCCCAATACCTATGCTGCTTCCTATACTGACTTTGGACCAGCTTCGTTTGCGACTGAGGATGGGAAATACGAATTGACCATCCGAACCACTTCGGTAGAAAAGAATGTAACCATCTGGGTCTATGATCTTTATCGAGTAAATCGTAACTCGGGTGCCGTTACTTCTATGAATGGTGATACTAGTCCTTTATCTGTCCGACTTTGTAATGCTTCTACCGGAAACTGTACAGCCTTTAAATCATTTTGGGAAGGTAATAGTAGTGCCATCTTCACGAATATGAAAGCTGGAACATTTTACGTGGATATACGTGATAGTTGGGCAAATTACTATTTTAAAGGTAAGGTCGCTGCAAAGACGTATAGTTGGAACCCTGATGATTGCTGGCTCGACTGCAACTAAAAACATGTATATTCATTTTTTAGAGGTACGTAGATAAACCGACTAAAAGCCATCTTTTTTTCTATAGTAAACAACTATTTCTGACTTATTTCAAAAAGGATGATTTCATATTCTCATCAAAGTCAATAAGCTGTAAAGACCAGAGCAATCTGGTCTTTTTATTTTTGTCTAACATTAGAGTGACAGAAGCAATGATCGAGGAAAAACGATAGCAACATTTTGATTGAACAACGGGGTATACGTTGTAAAAAGCTATAAATGTCCTACAGAGACGCTTTCCTCTCCCGAATATAAAATACTTTGTGGTTGAAGACGTGTTATACGCCAATCTGAGAAGCTGTTTTTTAAAGGGGGACCGAAAAATTTAGGAGACCTCCCCCCTTTCTCCTTTTGTGAAGTATCGCTCACAGGTTCACTACAAAACTATAAAAAAGAGGGCCAAATGCCCTCATCAGCCATCTATTTTTGTAATCCATCAGTAAACATTCTGTACAGTCGCTCTGATTAGACCTTTGTAATAGTAACCGGGATCAGGGTCACGGATGTCAACATAGAAAGTGCCCGGTTTCATATTCGTAAAATCGGCCCCAAATGCGGAATGCCCCAAAGGATCCGTCAGATTCTTGAATGACGTGCAGTTCCCCGTGCTTGCATTGCAAAGCCGTACTTTCAATTCTTCAGTCCAATAAGGGACGGCCTTGCCTGTACTGTAGCTCACCCGATAGAGATCCCAGATTACCACGGTCACATCATTATCCGTACTGGTGGTCTTCAGTGTCAGTTCATATTTGCCATCCTCTGTCCTCCAAGAAGCCGGACCAAATTGAGTGTAGGCATACGCCTGCGAAGTGAAGAAAACACCAAATGCCATCACAAAGACTGCAAGGAATGCCGCCAGCTTTTTGAGCATATGAAACCCTCCTCGACGATATGATGATGATTCAATATCAATATATACTTATTTTGTATTTATTTCAATATTTTCCCTAATTTTAATTTATTTAAAAATAAGCCCATTTTGCAAACGGCTCAAGAGAACAGATCAGTCAGAAGCTCTAGGATGAACCCCAGGGCTTTTTATTTTTTCGCCCTTTTGCCTTCCGAATCGTAAAACAGCGCAAGCTGATTCCCCTTTTTGGTCGGCAGGATCCCTGAACCTTTCCGACCAGAAAGTAAGCAGACCGGCCAAGCCGTCAAGGGGCAAAGAACGTTTTTGCTCAAACCCTTGATTATTTAGCTATACGTTTTTTGTGTTTCTCCATGCCAAACGGACGAAATGGATCTCCCTTTGACTGAATCCATTCAGCTATTTGACAGGCTGGATCGAGCCGAAAGACAAAAGATTTGGCAGCTGGGTTTACCGTCACTGAGCCTTTCCGACTGCCAGCTGGCTATTCCATCGCTGCAGGAACCCGAACTAAAAAGAGACGAAAGCACCGGTACACCACTTACTGAGTGAAGAAATGTCGGCTCTTCCTAGGCTTTGCTAAAAGGTTTGATCGACAAAAAACATATTTGCAATAATATTAACTTGTTTACATTATTATCCTATTTATGTAAATATTTTGGTTAAATAGTAAAATATCCTTTTTCCTATGGAAAATTTTGACGTATGGTGATATGATGTTTTCGGTGCTTCTTCAACCAATCTATCAGAAAGGTGGTAGGAAACATGAAGAAACTCATTTTATCCGCTGGCTTATCCACAGCCATCCTCATGGGAGGGATGGGCTCCGCTTTTGCTGCAGAGCAACCATCGAATGCTCCGGATGGTGGACTCGGCAGCGTTCTTGGAGCGGTCAACCAATTAATAGGCAGCACGAAAGTGGAGGTGCAAAGTGGCGCTAGTTTGAAGGTGGATGGAGTCACGGTCACAGCACAAGCAGTGAACTCGACTGAACAATCGGGATTAACCGGATTGCTCAGCGGTGGAGTGTTAGGGGGAACGAGCGGAACTTCCGCTTCGGTATCGTATGCCGGGTATTCCGCCAGCACATCGGCAAGCGGCAGCTGGGGGCTTGCCTCTTCCGTTCAATCAATTGGCGGGTTATTGAACAGTCTAGGTCAATCATTAAAATAACATTCTGAAAAGGAAGGGGAATGATCATGAAAAAGTTGGTCAAAACGGTTGGCATTTCGGCGATGTTACTGGCGGGTAGTTTCGTAGCGGGAAATGCAGCGCCAGCTTCCGCAGCAGGTCTTGGCGACGTACTGGGAGCCGTGAATAGTTTAGTCGGAGAGACCAATGTATCGAGCGGCAGTGTCGTGAGTGCCACTGGCCCAAACTTTGAGATTCAAGCTGGTTCCACGTATACAAATAATCAAAATGGCGTAACCGGTCTTGTTGGAGGCGTTCTTGGTGGTACATACAACACCAATGCAAGCCTCAGCGGTCCGAACGGTCTGTCTGCCTCCGCGTCCACTAGCGGCAGCTATGGTTTAGCTTCGTCCGTTCAATCTCTGACGAATGGATTAGGCGGTCTGCTTGGCGGACTCCTGAAATAACATGTCCCCTTTCCCTGATCAGGGGGCATGGAGCCTCTGCTTGCATGGTAGGCAACCAGCCTACCATGCAAGCCACTCCATGAAAAGCAGAGTTTCTGAAGTCAGATGCCGTGAGAAAATGGACAGTTTTGTTTTGCATGAAACATGGACAATGAGTTCAAAGATTGATCTCTGCTCTTTTTGCAATAATCATAATCGTGTTTGGAATATGATGGATATGAACTGAGGAGGGATATTGATGAAGGGAACGGGAGCACTTTTGATCTTCCCATTTTTATCCTCTTTCTTCGGATATACGGATCATATGGAACCACCAGTCATACAAGGTCAGGTATCGGTATCAATTTCGAGCCCAACGGAATCGTATGACCAAAGCAGCCCCATTCAAGAATTGGCTCCTCAAACGTTTGGAGCATCAGTTGAAAAGTCCGTCACGCTGCCTTCAGGATTACATATTTCTGCTAGTTCTTCTTCGACAGTCATCGTACCAGAGTTTACAAAATAATTAAGAAACAACAAGTTAGCTATAGGTTATTATCCCCCAGTTTGACAGTCACTAGGCAAACTAAGCACCCATAAGCCTAGTCAACTCAAGGATTGTGGGTGTTTTTTTGATCCAAGAGTTAAGGGTGAACATAATGGGGAAAAAGAAAAGTGAGTTTTGGGGATGGATGAAGACAATCATTATTGCCATTTTATTAGCTTCTTCTGTTCGGTACTTCCTATTTGCACCGTTTGTGGTAGAAGGACAATCCATGATGCCTACACTACACGACCAAGATCGTATGATTGTAAACAAAATCAAATATTCTTTTGTAAAACCGGAAAGGTTTGATATTATTGTATTCCATACAAAAGACAAAAAGGATTACATAAAACGCATCATTGGGTTACCCGGGGATCGCATTGAGTATAAAAATGATACTTTATATATAAATGGGAAAGCTTATAAAGAGCCTTATCTAGATGAATACAAAAAGCAAAACAAATCTGGTCTCCCCCTTACGGAGTCGTTTACTCTAAAGGACACTCCAATCGGTAGAAGCACTGTTCCTGAAGGCTATTTATTTGTCATGGGGGATAATAGAAGAAACAGCAAGGACAGTCGTCATATTGGGGCCATTCCAATGGATGATGTTGTTGGCGAGGCAAACATCATTTGTTGGCCTTTTAACCGTATCCAAATAATGAAATAAGCCGGTCAAAAAGATCTTGTGTCTTTCCCAAAATTACCCAATAAAGTGATTTTAGGGTCTGTTACAGTCCAATGTTGATCATGAATAAAAAAACTTCCGATTACTGGAAGTTCTTTTTTTGTAACAATATAATTTTCCTCAAGCACCAGTTCGGTAAATATCTACACTACAGAAAACTTTGCGATATGTAGAATGGCGATGCAAAAGATTTTTTAACACGAATATGTTCTTTCTATTTATTATCATCCAGTTGCCTTCTTAATGCTTCGAACTCACATTATTTTTCCATAACTTCTCTTGAACTGATTGTCCAAATAGCAATTTTCCATTGCTCATCAAACTGGTTTGTACAGACGTCCCAATATAAACCATTTGGCAAATGTGATGTTTGTCCAATCAACGCATTTTAAATTCTAGCTTGTCACACTTTGATTGTCCAAAAATTACAAACGCCATCGTCCAGACGAACGCATTCATTTTCTCCCAACGCAGCATATCGTTTTTCACCATAAAAACACCCTTCCCCAAAGAAGAAGGAAGGAGCTGCAAGTCTTCTGAGCGAGGCCCTCTTCTTTCAGAGCATGCTAAGGACTTTGTTCGTTCTCTGTCAAGAAGACGATGTTCCAATCCCCTAGCGAGGCCTTTCTCTTTCAACAAAAGCAAGAGTATTAAAACCAGGCGCATTTTTGGTGGTGTTTCAATCCTCTAAACGAGGCCTATCTCTTTCAACAGCTCCTTCATTTTACCATTGATTTTCTAAGGCGGCAAGGGGCCATTTTGCACACCCCTTTCACCCCCTCAAAAAATAAAATGTGGTTATGTTAACTTGCGCGACTGACCAAAATCGTCAATCGTCCAAACCATTGATCAATCAACGAAATATTTCGATAAACGAAAGAAAAAGAGGCTTGCACACCCCTGCCGTTTTTCCGGCCATTTTGGGGTGTGCAAACCGGGCAGCCGATGACCATTCACCGCCGCACAAGCACTTGCTCGAGCCCTGCCGCTACGCCGTCTTCCTCATGGGAGAGGGTGACGAAGTCGCATGTGGATTTCAGTTCCGGGGCGGCGTTGGCCATGGCGACACGACATCCCGCGACCTCAAACATTGACAAGTCGTTATGGCTGTCGCCAAAGACGACCGTATCGCGCAAATCGATGCCGTAATGGGAGGCAAGCTGCTTGAGCGCTTCCCCTTTCGTCGCCCGTTCGTTGTTCACCTCAATGTTGTGCGGATGCGATGACGTGACCGTCACGCCCGGCAGCGGGTCAAAGTGGGACGCCGCATCGCGCAGACGTTCGCGGTCAAGGGAGAAAATCAGCAGCTTATAGATCACCCGCTTCGGGTCGTCCCACACCGTGCGGATGTCATCGACGTACGTCACCCGCGCCTGTTGAAACTGTTTCATCACAATCCATTTCACCTCTGGCGCCACCTCGGTCTTCTCCAAAGCGAGCGCCTCCCATTGGGCGCGGTTGTGCAAGCCGACGTACACCTCATCACCTACGTACGTCTCGCAATACAAATCAGACTGTTCACGCACCCAATCCAGCGCATGACGGATCACCGTTCGCTCAAGCGGCGCTTGGCTGATGACGGTACCGTCTTCAAGCGTCACGATCGCTCCGTTTAAGCTGGCAATCGGACAGACGAGCCCCGCCTCGCGAAGCGGGGCGAGCGCATCTTTGCGCGCCCGTCCGGTGACGACAGCGACGAGATGACCTTGTGCTTGCGCAGCCATGATCGCCTTGCGGTTTTGCTCGCTAATTTTTCCTTCCCCGTTTAATAGCGTTCCGTCCATATCTAAAGCAATCAGCATCCATTCATCCCTCTCTCTTTCGCTATTCTCTGTCGCTGCCCGCAAACCATAGCAGCTTGCTTTCCGCTCCAACCGTCCTCTTGACCGCTCCCCTATTATAACAAAACGATGGAAAAAACGTGAAATCTTCCGGCTTTTCATAGTATAACAGATGAGAAAGATTCTCAATGAGAGCGAAGGGATGTGTATGTGGATCGTTTATGCCTTGCTAGCGGCGGTATTTGCTACGCTGACATCGGTGCTGGCGAAAATCGGTATCGAAAACGCCAATTCGAACTTGGCAACTGCCATTCGCACCGCGGTCGTACTTGTGCTTGCTGGGGCATCATTTGGATGACAGGCGCTCATCACGGCATCAAAGCCATTTCCACCAAGAGCTGGTGGTTTTTATGATTGTCTGGAGTAGCAATGGGATTATCATGGCTTTGTTTTTACAAAGCGATCCAAATCAGTGATGTGTCCCGTGTCTCGGCCATCGACAAGTCAAGCTTAGTGTTGACGATTTTGTTTGCCATGTTTCTCGGCAAAGCGATGTCAGCAAAAGTCGTGATCGGGGGGGCTGCTCATCACCGCGGGGACGTTGTTTATGATGTTGTAGCTAGCCCGATTCCCCAACTACATTTTTTATTCCCTTATAGACAAAACAAACCAAAAAGTGGTATAATGAAATTTACAACGACGAAAAGCTTCCTGGATCCTTCCATATTTATTGAGGGATCGAAAGCCGCTTTTTTGATCACCTCATTCAATCTTCGCGTGGCGAAAACGCGGGCAGATTTTCACCACAGCGTGTCACGTGAAGAGTAGTTTGGAAGGAGACTCATAAATGAATGATTTTCACCCGTTCGGTTGGTATGCGGCGAAAATTGCCCCGCATTTGCCGAAAAAAGCGTTTCAACCTGTGAAGTCCCGTTTGTTTGGAGGTTTGGCTTATTTCTTATTGGTTACTGGCGGCATCCTCGCTGTGTCACTTCTGTCTCTTCATCCAATATGGAACCTCCTCATTTCTGTTGTGCTCGGTTTCAGTTTTGCCGCATTAGGATTTTTAGGCCATGAAATATTGCACGGCACGGTCGTCAAAACGCCGTGGTTGCGCGATCTGCTCGGGGCGATCGCCTTTTGGCCGCTCTGCACCGGGCCGAAGCTATGGCGAAAATGGCATAACGCCACCCACCATGTGCATACCCAACATGAAGAAAAAGACCCTGACGCTTGGCCAAGTATGGAACAATTGGTGAAAAGCCGTCTGTTGCGCTGGGTATACCGCATTCCATTCCCGATCCGCGCCTTTTTCGCGTTCAGCTCCTTGTCCGTGATGTTTACCGTTCACTCGATTCGGATGTTGTTTTCCTTTTTCCGAGATTTTCGTTGGAAAAACCGCACCGTTGTCCTGCTTCAATTTTTCTTGCCATGGACGACTTGGCTTGGGTTGCTATGGCTGATCGGCTGGGAAAAGTGGTGGTTCGCGTTTTTACTTCCGCTGCTGATCGCCAACATGATCGTCATGGGCTACATCTCGACCAATCACCGTCTCAATCCGTTAGTGCCGGTCAACGACCCGTTGGCGAACAGCTTATCCGTCACCGTACCGAAGTGGGTGGACGTTCTCCACTTCAATTTCTCGTATCATACCGAGCATCATCTTTTTCCGGCGATGAGCTCGAAGTATTATCCACTCGTGAAAGAACATATCAAACAAATGTGGCCGGACCGCTACCATGAAATGCCGATGAAAAAAGCGTTGGCCGCGCTTTGGAAAACGCCGCGCATCTACTACGAACATAGCGAGCTCATCGAGCCGAAGCAAGGTCATGTGTACGGCACGCTTGGCAATGGGTTGGATCCCGACCGGATTGTGCATCGCGAGCTGGAAACAGAAAAACAGCCGCGCTCAGCCAAAAAACGGGCAAAAACAAAAAAAGCGGCGGGGCAAGGGAATTTGTAGAAAGGATTGGCTTTGCAACAATCCGCCACCTATGTGGTTCTCCTTTTGGATCATCGATCAAGAAGCGGCGGAGAAGTGAAAAGAGCGCTTTTCTTTCTGCAAACCTGCGTTTCCGTGTATGCACGCACAACCAAAAGGTGCCCCATCTTGGGACACCTTTTTCATTGCCCATCAGCGGCAGCGGTCGAGGCAAGCGGCCAACCGCTTCTCAATGTCGGCCGCGATTTCCTTCAACGCCGGCTCGTTTACCATGCCAACGAGCATCGTCGGTTTCGGCATGCCGATTTTCGTGATCCCGTTTTCTTCGTAGACAACGATTTTACACGGCAAAAAATAACCGACTAAGAGATTTTCGGTTAACACCCGAGCCGCTTCTTGCGGGTTGCACACTTCTAAAATAACCATCGGCATGGAAAAATCGAGCCCTTTCTCTTGCAGCTTTTCGGTCACGCTGAACCGCCAGAGCACGCCAAACCCTTCTTGTTTCAAGCTTTCTTCCAAACGCCCGATCGTTTCATTCATGCCCGTTGGCACGTCAACCGTGTAATGGAACATCGCTCATTCTTCCCTTCGTTATGTTTTCCCGCTGTTTAGCATGCCCAAATGGATCGCGCACCATCACGCAGAAAACGGACAGCGAAACATGATCAGTTCCAGCATTCACATGCCTTTTCCCGTGACCCGTCGCCTTTCAAGCGCTTCGATCCTCACATTTCGCACCCTGAATAAAAATTCGAAATAAGCCCGATTTGACCGAATAAAAATTAATTATTTTACAATTTTCGTATAAAAAATGATTTTTATGCGAATATCCGGGTTGTTTTTTGTATATTATGCAAAGGTTGCGAAATATGAGTCGATCATAAAATATCCACCCAAATTTTCACCGCCGTCGCCAAAATCAATACCGCCAAGATCACTTGCAACACTTTCGTATTCATCTTTTGTCCAGCTTTCGCCCCGAGCGGTGAGGCAAGCAAACTTGCGATGACCATAATCAACGCTGGAATGTAGTCCACTTGACCCGTAGTGATTTTCCCGAACGTCGAGCCGATCGAGGAAATGAACGTCACCGCCAAAGAAGTAGCGATCGTCATTCGGGTCGGAATTTTCAAGACAACGAGCATGACGGGCACAAGTAGAAACGCCCCCGCCGCCCCGACGATGCCGGACCCGATGCCAATGAGAAACGCCAAGACGGCCGCCAGCCATTTGTTGAATGTCACTTGGTCGAGCGGGATGTCATCGATCCCTTTTTTCGGCACAAACATCATGATCGCTGCCAGCGCCGCCAGCACGCCGTAGACAACGTTAATCGCTCCTTCACTCATTAGCTTCGAGCCATAGCCGCCGACGAAACTGCCGATTAAAATGCTTGCCCCCATATACAAAATGAGCGATTTGTTCAAGTAGCCGCCCTTCCGATACGCCCATACGCCGCCGATCGTCGCGAAAAACACTTGCACGGCGCTAATGCCGGATACTTCATGGGCGCTGAATGCTGCGAGCCCAAACAACGGCGGTAGGTATAAAAGCATCGGATATTTAATAATGGATCCGCCAATGCCGACCATGCCGGAAATAAAGGAGCCGATAAAGCCGATCAAAAAGATGACAATGATAAACTGAAGCGATATGTCCACCTTTTACGCCTCCTCTCTTGATCTTCATTGAAAAACGAGGGGGATCTGTTCAGCACATCCCCCTCTACCTAGGCAACCGCCCATTAGGCATGAGTATGATGCAGCGCGCAGCGGTTCGGGCCGATCTCAAGCTCCCGTTGCGTTTCGATATCAACGGTTTTAAGCCCGCGGTTGATGGCGACAATGTCTTCAAAGTTAGGCGGGGTTTCGGTATTGGCGCTTTGGATGACAAGATCGATAAATTCGTCTTTTGGTTTGTTTTGCATCATCTCATTGCGGGCACGGATGCGGCCTAACGTATCGCTGACATACCCCTCCGCGTTGATTTCTTCGTCTAAGTTCGCGTAGTGAGCCGGCAAGACGATCACATCATCCGCCATGGCCGCGACTTTTTCGTACACGGTATCATACAAATCCGCCGCCCATTCCGCCGCCTTGCCGCCGAGGTCCGGCCGCCCGAGACCGCCGACAAAAATCGTGTCACCCGAGAACAGCCATTTGCCGTTGACAAAGAACGAGACGCTGCCTGGCGTATGCCCCGGTGTTTTCACCGCCAGCACTTCAAGATGAACGTTTTCGAAGTCGATCGTTTCATGTTGCTCGAGCGGCTCAAAATCAAACACCGCCCCTTCGCTTTTCATCAAGTAGTACGTTGCTCCGGTTCGTTCGGCCAGCGCCTTGCCGCCGGAAAGATGGTCGGCATGCAAGTGCGAGTCCACGATATGCGTGATCGTTACCCCTTCTTGTTGGGCGGCTTGTTCGTACACATCGATAAACCGCAACGGATCGACGACAAGCGCTTCGCTTCCGGAGATGACCATATACGACAGGCATCCTTTGCCGACGCGGATGAATTGGTAAATTTTCAACTGATCATCTTCGTATACTTTGGCTTGATGGAGATGCTCACTCCACGCCTGCATCCCGCCAGCGAGCGTATAAACGTTGTCAAACCCGGCTTCCGTCAGCTGTTCGGCGACAAACGCCGCCGATCCGCCCTTCGCGCACACAACGACGATGTCTTGGTCTTTCGGAAGACGGTCGACAATCGAGTCAACCCCATCAATCAATTCAAAATACGGCACATTCAAATAGTCAAAGTTTTCCCCTTCGATTTTCCAATCGCGAAAATCGCTTTCGTTGCGGACGTCCAAGATGAACAGCGATTCTTTGTTTAACACCTTTTCCGTCATTTGTTGCACGGTCATTTCTTTCACCATATTATCATACCCCCTAATGTATACTTGATTGTTGAAAAAGGCCGCTCATTACGATTGAGCGGAATCAAGCGGTCCGTTCCATTGCGACATGCCTGGAATGACGTTGCGCACACGGTCAAATCCTTTTTCGGCCAGCTTTTGCGCGGCCAAATCGCTCCGTGTCCCTGTGCGGCACACGACGTAAATCGTTTTGTCTTTCGGAAGCTCTGCCATTCGGCTGTCAAGATCCCCAAGCGGAATCGAAACCGCACCCGGAATATGGCCGAACGCATATTCCGCCGGTTCGCGGACATCCAAGACGAACGAATCCGGATCGTGAAGTTTTTCTTGCAGTTGTTCATTCGATACGACATGAGGGAATGTCGTTTCTTTGCGTGTTTCCTGTTCCGCTGACTTGCGGATATAATGTTTCAACACCCCGTCTTCTTCAATCGTTCCTAAATATTGATGCCCTGTGCTTTCTGCCCATGCTTTAATATCGGCTTTGGAGCCCTTATCCGTCGCTTGCACTTCCAGCACTTGGCCCGGCTGCAGGTCACCGATAGCCTTTTTCGTGCGAACGATCGGCATCGGACAGGATAATCCTTTCGCATCTACCGTCATATCAACTTTAATCATTGACAAATTCCCTCCTTGATGGTTTATTCGATCGGCCCTTCCCAGGCCAACATGCCGCCTGTCATGTTGACGACGCGGTAACCGTGGCTGTCAAGAAACTCTGCCGCGCGGCCGCTACGTCCACCGGAACGGCAGACAAGAATATATTCTTCCTTTTTGTCCAATTCATGCATGCGGAACTCAATCAAGCCGAGCGGAATGTTGACCGCTCCCGGAATTTTTCCTGCGGCCACTTCATCCGGTTCGCGCACGTCAATGATCCGAAGTGGCTCTCCGGCGCGAAGCCGTTCTTCCACCTCTTTCGTTGTGATTGTTTTCATCGTCATCCTCCTCTACTGCCAAGCGCTTAAACCGCCTTTGACGTTCGTTACGTGCTGAAATCCCATTTTCTTTAATAATTTGCTCGCTTTTTGGCTTCTCATTCCGCTTTGACAAATGACCACCACTTCTTTTTCTTTCGATAGTTCGCGAGCACGTGCAGCCAATTCGTGCAGCGGAATGTTGCGAAAGCCCGGCAAGTGGAAAGAGCGAAACTCCATCGGAGTGCGCACGTCAATATATTGCACGCCAGGTTGTTTCAGCCGCCGTTTTAACTCCGCTGTCGTAATCATTTGCACACCTTTCGGCGGAATGAAACGACTGGCGAGAAACCAAGCAAGCAAAACGAACAACACGATGTTGATGATGGTTTGTGACATACCCTTCCCTCATTTTAAATAAATAAGTTCACATTTCCTTCCGAAGCATCAGCCAAATACGCAGCCACCCCCGCAAACTCAATGCCGTCGATCAATTCTTCCGGCTTCAGCCCCAGCAAATCGACCGTCATTTGACAGGCGACAAGCTTGACACCTTGCTCTTTCGCCATTTCGATCAACTGCGGAAGCGGCATGGCGTTATGCTTTTTGATCACCTTTTTGATCAGCTTCGGGCCGATGCCGGCAAAATTCATGCGCGACAGTCCCATGCGGTCGGCGCCGCGCGGCATCATTTTGGCGAACATCTTTTCAAGAAACCCTTTTTGTGCCGGAACGGGCGCCTCTTTCCGCAAGGCATTCAGCCCCCAAAACGTGTGGAAAATCGTCACGTCATGATCATAAGCCGCGGCGCCGTTGGCGATGATGTAAGCCGCCATCGCCTTGTCATAGTCGCCGCTGAACAAAATGATCGTCGTCTTTTTCTTCGGCTGTGTCATCTGGCTGCCTCCTCTCTAAATATACATATATGGGTATATTAAAATCTAAAAAATTATCCTTTTTGAATCCAGAACGTCAACACACCGTTTTCCTCTTTCATCTCAATGACCGTATGGCCGCTTGTTTTCGCCCATGCCGGCAAATCGTTTTTCGCCCCTTTATCGGTCGTTTGCACTTCCAGCACTTCTCCCGATTGCAATTCGTCCATCGCTTTTTTGGCTCTCACCACCGGCATCGGGCAAGCCAATCCTTTCGCATCCAATACTTTCGCTACGTTCATGATGATGACCTCCTTCACAACAGATTTTTATTACCATTACCCCTATGGGTATATTACTACAAGAAAAAGAACGTTGTCAACACCTTTTTGTTGAGCAACGCATTAACGGCTTTTCACAAGCAGTTCCACTGCTTCTTTGACAAGACTGTCTGTGCTTTCCCCTTTTTCCATGCTTTCACGAAGACAATGTTCCAAATTGGTGCTGACGATGACGGCAATGGCGCGGTCAATGGCATTGCGCGCCGCCGACAGCTGGGAAACGACGCTCTTGCAGTCTTTCCCTTGTTCCATCATGCCAAGGACGCCTTTAATTTGTCCTTCAATCCGTTTTAAGCGGTTTTTGATCTCTTTGTTATATTCCATCGGCTCGTTCGCCCCCTTTCTTGACAATCGCAAGCCGTGATCGAATAGCTGTTCACCTCATAGCCATAGCGGCGCAACAGGCGGATGCCGACGTTTTTTTCGATGTCATCCTGAACGATGATATGAAGCGGCTTTGGCGGAATATCCCGCGCATGCCGTTTCAAATACGCCACCGGAATATGCAACGCTTGGCCAAATATGGAGCCGTTGCTTTCATTATAATCGCGCAAGTCAAGAAGAAGCAAGCCGTCCGGCACCTCTTCTACCGGAAGGCATGGGATATGTTTTACAGGATAGTAGCGTCGATACAACGCTGCGCCCAAAAGAATGAGAAAGAATAACAAACTGCTAACGATCAACGGTTCACCCCCTCTATTCACCCTATGCACGATCATTATATACCCTATACGGTATAATGACAATAAGAAATATTTTCCTCAACAATTGGTTATTCCCAGCGAATCAAAAGACCATAGACAGCCGGGTGAAAACGGACAAGTTCCACGTTGCCCGCCTTTTGCTTCACATAGGAAAACAGTTCCTCCGACGGAATCCGCTCATGGAGCGGCGGCCCCATTTCGCTTTCAATCGCTTCCCATTCGATCAACAGAAACTGCCCGTTTGGCCTCATCACACGGCGAATTTCGTCAATGGCGGCTTCTTTTCGTTCCACTTCATGAAAGACGAACGCCATGATTCCTTTGTCCACCGAATGGGAAGGCAAGGCGGTCGAGGCGACATCCGCCACCTGATATTCAATGTTGGTGATCGCAAACTGTTGCGCCCGTTTTTTTAATAACTGGATCATCTCCGGCTGCACATCGATCGCGTACACTTTTCCGTTTGTCGCCTGCGCGAGAGGAATCGTAAAATAGCCATTCCCCGAGCCAAGATCCACGATCGTGTCATTCGGTTTCACAGACAACATCGAAATTGCCTGTTGCGGGTCGATCCATTCCTTGCGCTTCGGATCCAATAATCGTTCAGCATGTTCGTAATGAAAACGATGCCCTGTCATCCTTTTCCCTCCTATTCCTCACTTCAATTTCATTATACTCGTAAAGAGAGGAAAAAAGCCGGCATTGGAAAACGCCGGCTCCTTTTCCCTACCGAACGGCGCAACGGTTTGGACCGATTTCCATCTCCCGTTGTTCCTCTTCCGTCGGATGCAATTTCCCCATGTTGGTTTGCCGAATTTCCTTGTAAGCATTCGGCTGCGGCGGCAAGTTCTCCGTGACCGTTCGGCGGAATTCTTCATCGCTGGAAATATTTAAACCATGATTCTTTTCATAAAGAACCCCCAACCGTTCCGCCACGCTGCCATCCTTATTCATTTCATTCGGCCCCATATAGTGCGCCGGCAATACAATCAAATCATCTGCAAGCTGTTTGTAACGCCGGTAAAGCGTCTCCCGCAGATCATCGACCCAGTCTTGCGCTTTCCCGGCAAGATCCGGGCGCCCAATCGAGTCGATGAATAAAATATCACCGGTTAACAAATATTGATCGTCCACAATAAACGATGTACTGCCGATCGTATGCCCCGGCGAATACAACGCTTCAATCACGACATGGCCGACGCGGATGCGGTCGCCATCTTGAATCGGTGTGTAGGTAAACGTCACCTCTTCCGCGTCTTTCGGCGGCAAGTAATACGTTGCACCCAGTTCTTCCGCCAACTTACGCCCGCCAGAAATATGGTCGGCATGCAAGTGCGTATCGAGCACATGCTTGATTGTAATGCCGTGTTCGTTGGCAAAACGGACGTATGCGTCAGTCATGCGGTTCGTATCGATCAACGCCCCCTCGCCGTTCGATTCGACGAGATACGAGAGACACCCTTTGCCGAGGCGGACGAATTGGTAAATCGTTCCTCCGCTTTTCAGCTCGCCGATTTTCACTGGTTCCAAATGTTCGCTCCATGCCTTCATGCCACCTTCGATTGAATAAACGTCCGTATAGCCCGCCGCTTCCAACTGTTCTGCCACAAACTCCGACGAGCCGCCCTTCGCGCAAACGGCATAAATCGTTTTGCTTTTATCTTTTGGCAAACGGTCCAAATATGGTTCAATGCCATCCAACACTTCAAAATACGGAATATTGACGACCTCGACATGTCTCCCTTCAATCCGCCAGTCAGCAAAATCTTCGGGGTTGCGAGCGTCCACAATGAACAGCTCCTCACCGCGAATGATCTTATTGGCGATCTCTTTGACCGAAATCGTTTTTGCCAACGATATCCCCTCCTGATCTCATAGTTTCGTCAATGGTCCGTTATTCTCAACGATGATTCGCCTGATTCCACAATGCCATAATGGCATCCGGATCATACCCGAGCACCCAGCGGCCGTTAATCTCGATTTGCGGCACGCCCATTTGCCCGGTCGTTTCCACCAGCCTCCGCGCCGCTTCCGGATCGAGCTCGACATTCACTTCCTTAAACGGAATCCCTTGAGCGCGCAAAAAGTTTTTCGCCATGACACAATACGGGCATGTCGTTGTTGTATAGACAGTGACTTGTGCCATATTCTCCTTCCTCCTCTCCCTTATTAGAAGGCCAATGTAATATCGGCGTCTTTCGCAAACTGCAGGAACGTCGCCGCCCCCGCTACTTCAATGCCATCGACGAATTGGTCTTTGTCAAGCCCCATGACATCCATCGTCATTTGGCAAGCGATCAGCTTTACCCCCATCTCTTGCGCCATTTGAAGCAATTCGGCAATCGATGGAACGTTCGCTTTTTGGAACCCTTGTTGAAAATGTTCCTTCCCTTCCGGAATCGGCAATTGTTTGTGCGCTTCTTTATGGATGAGATTCAACCCCTCAAACGTAAAGAACACCCCGACCTCCGCGTCTGCCGCCGCAGCGGCCGTCGCGATGTTGAACACCTTGTACGCATCAAACAACCCGCCGTTTGCTGCAATAATCGCCACTTTCATGACAACAACCTCCTTCACGTATGTCGCTATTCTATTTCGATACCCTCATAATATTTTATACACATATACACGCTGTATTATACATATACGTGTATATGTATTACAATAATCATACTATCGCATCATTGTTTTCTTGTCAACAAAAAAACGCAAAATCCAATGCAACGACTTTTCAGCCAGCTTCCAAAAAACGCTTCCCACTTCAAACGAAGCGAGAAGCATC
>Ga0066871_100680_pt1 | contig 16536 bp, 15 predicted proteins | sample CeladaPassage60B_FD_62209 | JGI IMG/M metagenome (GOLD analysis project Ga0066871, IMG submission 62209) | Cellulose-adapted microbial communities from the Joint BioEnergy Institute, USA - Passage3 60B | ecosystem: Engineered > Bioreactor > Continuous culture > Unclassified | place: USA...
CCCTGGTTGCACCAGCGGTTCGTCTTCAGTGCGGCGCTGCTGGGTGCAGTGACGCTCGTACGCGGTATCGCTGCCCGCTTCGGACGCGGCTGGGGCGAGGACTGGCCGCGTGTGCTCTGGGTGGTCGTGCCAGCGCTCGCCGGTGGGCTCGGCATCGTCGGCTACAACCTCTGGCTCTACGGACAGCCGTACCAGAACACGGCCGACCACGCGGGGTTCAACGGCTTCGCCGGCACGCTGAACGGTGCGGCCGGGCTCCTGCTGGATGCGCAGTGGGGACTCGTGGTCGCTGCGCCGGTCTACCTGGCGGCGCTGGCGGCGCTGCCGCTGTGGTGGGTGCGGCAGCCGCGCCTGGCCGGCCTGGTCACCGCAGCCGCGTTACCGTATCTGGTGCTGGTTGCTGCTTATCGCGTCTGGTGGGGCGAGTGGGGGCCACCGGCCCGCTATCTGGTGCCGGTAGCCGGTTTCGCGGTCGCACCACTGGCGAGCTGGCTCGGCCAGGCGCGACCCTGGGCGCGCCTCATCGTCGGCACACTCTGGGGCTGGGGGGCATTGTTGACGACGATCGGCTATCTGGACCCCCAGCGCTTCTATCACCACCCGGACGGGGTGAACAAGCTGTACCGCACACTGGACGGTTGGCTGGGTACGCCGCTTGCCGAGTGGCTGGTGCCGTTTCAGCCCTTCGCGCAGGCACCGGCCAGCCTGCGCCTGGTGGCCAGTGGGAGCACCCTGTTGTTACTCGGTGTGCTGATGATGCTCGTCGCTCGCTCGGTCACGACCGAGCCGGGAGAAACGGGTCAGGAGCAGCGAGTCCTGCGCGTCGAGCGAGTAGAATGACGGCCGGAGAGGGGGAGCGATGGTTCAGTGGTGGCGCGGGCGACCGTTCCAGCCGAAGGAAAAAGTGACCGAGCCCCGGACGCCGGGAGCCTGGGTCGTGACCATCCGGTCGGTGCCGCTGCGGTACGACGAGCTGCGCCGGGTCGTGGAGTCGACTGGTGAGGCGCGCGTCTACTTCGGCGAGGCACTGGCCTATCTCCACGGTGAGGCGGTGGCGCTCCTACGGGTGGAAGCGACCGGCTTCGGCTGGGTCGAGGCGCTGCAGACGTGGTGGCGACAGGCACAGAAGCGAGACGGCATCCCGTTCGACGTGCGCTTCTACGTGCGTGACCGGGAGTTCGTCGGGAGTTTCCAGCGGGACCGGGTGGAGGACCTGGTTGCGCGCTTGCGCGAACGGGCGCCACGGGTCGGTGGCGTGCCGGTCGCCCAGTGACGCGACCACATGGCCAGGCGCGTGGTCGCTCGTCGAGCGTGCTGGGCAGCGACAGCGCGTGGCGTGTCGGCCAGTTTGACCGCCGCCTGTTCACGAACTCGTCATTCCCCGCTCGAAAATGAGTACTTTCGTCCCTTCCCTTTGGTCATGTGACCTATTACACTCTTCCTAGGACGAGCGGCTATCGGGTACTGGCCCGTTCGTCTTATGGAGGCAGCGGTTCCCCGGATGCGATGAAGCGCCGCCTGGAGCGATGGGCGCCAGTGGGCGGCGTGGAGCCAGTGGCGCACCCGGCCGGGTGAGTCCGGTCGGGTGCGTTTTTGGATTCGCAGAGGGGGAGCGAGTGGGCTGGAGAACGAGTCAGCGAGCAGCACTCGACAGAGATGGATGAGGAGGCGAGGGATGGGCAAGCAACGGCGCACAACGCGATGGCTCGGTCGACTGACGACAATGGTGGGAGTCGGGTTAGTGCTCGCGAGCCTGATGCTCGCGGCAGTGGGTGGTGTGGACGGAAATGTCACAGCCGGTGTCAAAAAAGAAGATCCGACGCCGACTTCCACCTCGACACCGAGCAGCTTCAAACCAATTGAGGTGAAGCAGAAGAATGTGAAGAAGGACTGCTCCAAATGTGAAGAAGGACTGCTCCAAAGACGGGACCATCGAGTGGCACTTCGTGATCAACCAGATCGATGATGCGTCGCTCGCACCGCCGTCGATCACGGTCCAGTTCCAACATGCGGGTGTGGTTACCGTGCCGCTCGAGAAGTTCACTGGCGGCACGGCGCACTATAAGGTGTACACAGCCAGCCCGGAGACGATGATCGATGCCTGGACGACGATCTATGGTTCCTGGGATGGCCGGTTCAACTGGAGTCATGCTGACTGCGTGAAGCAGACGCCCACTGTCACCGCGTCACCGACGACGAGCCCGACACCGACCGAGGAGCCGACGGAAACACCGGTGACGACTCCTGAGGGAACGCCAGAGCCGACCGAGACAGCGACGCCCACGGAGACCGCTACACCGACGGAGACGGTGACCCCGACGGAAACGGTGACACCCACGGAGACAGCGACGCCCACGGAGACAGTGACTCCTACTGAGACGGTCACACCGACAGAAACTGCAACACCGACCGAAACCGTGACCCCGACTGAAACGGCGACGCCGACCGAGACAGTGACGCCCACGGAGACCGCTACACCGACGGAGACGGCGACCCCAACGGAGACGGCGACACCGACTGAAACGGCGACGCCAACCGAGACGGTGACGCCGACGGAGACGGCGACACCCACCGAAACGCCGACACCGACTGAAACCGTGACCCCGACTGAAACGGCGACAGCGACGCCGACCGAGACGGTGACGCCGACTCCGACACAGGTGACGACACCGGTCGGAACGCCTGAGCCGACACCCACTGGCACCCCTACCCCGACTCGCACACCGACCGCCACACCGGTGACCCCAACCGTCACGCCGACAGCGACCCGGACACCGACGGCGACACCGAGCGGGACACCCGCGTCGTCACCGACGCCGACGAACACGCCCTCGCCGACACCGGCGAGCGAGGCAGCCGGTGCGACGGCGACACCGACTGGTTCGCCGACGCAGACGCCGGTGAGTGAGGCGTCGCCGGCGACGGCGCAACCGACGCAGACACCGCCGACTCCAGCTGCAGCACCGCAGGTGCTACCGAAGACCGGTAGCCCGGTCGGGACATTCCCGTTCTGGCTGCTGGGTGCGGTGGGGCTCCTGCTCAGCGCGACCGGTGTCGCACTCGAAGTACGCCGCCGCCGAGCAGCGAGCTGACGCCGATCTGCTCTGAGCGAGGGACGCTGGGCCGGGGTGCACACCCCGGCCCTCGTCGTGTGCCAGCTCGCGACGGGTCACGAACCGGTACCAGGGCGCGGTGGGAGCGGTCCAGGCCGGTCGATTGCTCGAGGAGAGGAGTGGACGTAGACTCGGCGCGGGCCGTCGTGGCGCGGTGCCGCTCACCGGTCCGGGCTGTTCCAGCGCGCAGCAGGGATGCAGTGGTGACGCTCAGTCAGCTGGTCCAGCTGGTCCTCCTCGGGACGATCTGGGGAAGCTCGTACCTCTTCATCAAGCTGGCGGTGGCTGACTTCCCGCCAGTCGCGCTGGTCGAGGTTCGTTTGCTCCTGGGCGCTTTGGTTCTGGCTCTGGTCCGCTGGTCGGCGCGCCAGCCATGGCCGGCACGGTCGGTGTGGCCCCACCTCGTCGTCATGGCGCTCGTGGGTAACCTGGCGCCGTTTCTCTTGATCGCCTGGAGCGAACAGCACATCGAGTCCGGACTCGCCTCGGTCCTCAATGCGACCACACCCTTTTTCACGGTGTTGTTCGCGGTGCTCGTCTTCCGGGCCGAGCGATTGACGTGGGGCAAGGCAGCTGGCGTGGTGCTCGGGTTCCTCGGGGTAGCCATCCTCAGCGGTAGCGCTCTGACCGCGTTCCGGACTGTCTCGGCGCTGGGGCAGCTGGCTGTCCTCGCCTCGAGCGCCTGTTACGGGCTAGGGTTCGCCTACGCGCGGCGATTCCTCCGCGGCGCACCGCTCGCGCTGGCAGCGAGCCAGATCGCGGTGGCGGCCGTGCTACTCCTGCCACCGAGTCTCGTGCTCGTCGACCGCGCGGAGCTCCAGCCGAGCGGCAGTGCGGTGCTCGCGGTGGCGGTACTCGGCGTCCTCGGCAGTGGCCTCGCCTACGTGCTCTACTACCGGTTGATCGCGTCAGCCGGTGCGGTCGTCGCCTCGCTGGCGACCTATCTCATGCCACCGGTCGGCGTGACGCTCGGCTGGCTGGTGCTGGGCGAGCCGGTCGGCTGGCGGCTCCTGGCCGGCGTCCTCGTCATCCTGGTCGGGATGGCGATGGTGCAGGGGCAGGCGGGGTGGACAGCGCTGCTGGCGCGTGGCCGTCCAGCTTCCCTTCCACCGGCTCGCGATTAGGGCAGGGTCAAGATTTCCGGACCGTTCTCGGTGATAGCGACCGTGTGCTCGAACTGGGCGGAGAGACTGCCATCGGCAGTGACCACGGTCCAGCGATCGGGCAGGAGGCGCGTCTCTGGCCTCCCGGCGGCGATCATCGGTTCGATCGTGATGACCATGCCGGGGCGGAGGAGCGGACCCTGGCCCGGTGGGCCGTAGTGCGGGAGCATCGGCTCCTCGTGCAGGGCACGGCCGATACCATGCCCATAGAGGTTCCGGACGACCGAGAAACCGTTTGCCTCGACATGACGCTGGATGGCGTGCGAGATATCGGTGAGGCGGTTACCGGCTCGGGCGTAGGAGATACCGATCTCGAGTGCCTCGCGGCAGACCCGGAGGAGCTTTTCGGCTTCAGGTGAGATGCGTCCCACTGGCACGGTGACCGTCGCGTCACCGTGATAGCCACGGTAGCGAGCGCCGACATCGATGCCGACGATGTCTCCCTCCTGGAGGACGCGCGGTCCGGGGATGCCGTGGACGACCTCTTCGTTCACCGAGACGCAGATGGAGGCGGGGAAGCCCCGGTAACCCTTGAAGGATGGGACAGCCCCGTGCTTGCGGATGATCCGTTCGGCGATCCGGTCGAGATCAGCAGTCGTGATACCAGGCCGGACGGTCTCGGCGAGAACGGCGAGAACCTCCGCGACGATCTTACCGGCTTCGCGCATGAGACGGATCTGCTCGGGACGTTTGAGGACGATCGCCACGCTCGCCTCCTGGCCAGCCGCGCTGGGCCACCGACGAACCATTGTACCATGGAAGGGCGATCCCCGTTTTTTCGCGATCTGGCGGCCGAATTCAGCTGTCCGGCATGCTGCCAGCGCGGGAATGCCAATCCACCGGCGGTGCCCGTACGTAGTGCTGGTGGAAGGTCGTCGGGAACAGCGAAGGAGGAGCCATGCGGTGGTTCGGACGTGTACTCGTCATCGTGCTCGGGTTCGTCACGCTGGCCGTGCCGGTGGCAGCGCAGGAATCGGTGACGATCCAGCTCCGCGAGCAGAACGGATCGGGACAGTCGGGAACGGCGGTGCTCACGGCGGAAGGCGACCGCACGCGCGTGGTGGTGACACTCTCCAATCCGCCGGCTGGCATCGTGCAGCCCGCGCACATTCACGAGGGGACGTGCGCGAACTTGAACCCGCAGCCACGTTATCCGCTGCAGAGCCTGAGCGGTGGCCGCTCCGAGACGGTCGTCGACGTGCCACTGAGCCAGCTCCTGGCCGGGCAGTTCGCGATCAACGTGCACAAGTCACAGCAGGAAATCAGCACATACGTCGCCTGCGGTGAGATCCGGGCGCAACTGGCACCGGCGACCGGTGGTGGTCCGCGTGGCCTGCCACTCTCGGCAGTCGCTGCAGCGGCAGTGACAGGCCTTGCACTCGTGGCGGTCGGTGCCCGCCTGCGTCGAGCCTGGCGGTGAGGCGCGCGATGCGGACGCGCCGACAGTTCCTCTTTTCCATTGCCGTCATGCTACTCGCCAGCTGCGGCCAATCGCCGCGTTCGGCGACCGTCGAGAGTGGTGGGGTGACTGACGGGTACGGTTCGTATGACTACGGCCCATCTTTGGCGTCGCCGGAGCGGTCGTCGAGCCCGTCGATCGTTACGACCGCTCCGGCGCCGAGCAGGCAGCTGACGGTGACAAGCACCGGGACAGTCGAGATCCGGATCGTGAACTTCGACTTCGAGCCCGCCGAGGTGACTGTCCCGCTCGGGACGACGGTGATCTGGCGCAACGTGTCGCCGACGACACACACCGTGACCGCGAAGGACGGCGCGTTCGACAGCGGTCTACTCGAGAGCGGGAAGCACTACGAGGTGACGCTGACGCAGCCGGGAACCTACGAGTACTGGTGCACGTTACATCCGGAGATGGTCGGCCGGGTCATCGTGCGGTGACCGGTGCGGTATGCTTGCCCGGCGGTCGGAGCGACGCAGCGAGGGCAACGCCGCAGCATGTACTGTCCGACCTGTGGGACCGAGCAACCACCCGGGCCAGCCTGCATCGCTTGTGGGAGGCCGTTCCGCTGGCAACCGCCAGCCCGATCGGGACCGCGCCGACGGCGCTCGTATCAGCGGCGCGGTGTCGGGAGCCGCGTCCTGGGTTGTTTGACGACACTGCTGGCGGCACTCGTTGTGATCCTGGCCGTGGCGGCCGTCGTCACGCGCGAGCCGGTAGCCGCACCGGGCTCCGAGGATTCGCGGACCGGAAACGGTGCGGCGATACCCGCGGTGCCCACGGACGAACCGGGCACGAGCCAGGTGACGGCGACTGCTGGTCCGGAGACGATCGTCGTCACCGAAGCGGAGTTGAACCGCTGGCTGGCCGAGTATGCGGCAGAGCTCCGGCCGGCCACTGACCCGCGGGCTGAGATCGATCCGGATGGGATCGCCTTGCACGTCCGTGTCTACGGGATCGGCGCGGCCTATCGCGCGCGACCGGCGGTCGACGATGGCCGGATCGTGCTCGAGGATGCGCGCGTCGAAGGGCCGCTCGGCATCGCGTTGCGGGCGGACGAGGTGACGGCGCGCCTGGAGGCAGCGTTGCAGGAGCGTCTGACGTCGGCTGGCATGCGCGCGACCGGCTTGACGCTCGAGCCGGGTGTGCTGACGGTGACGCTCGAGCCGGTCGGGGGCTGAGAGCGGATGTGTACGGAGGGCGCAGTGAGCGAGGCCGCTGAGGTCGTGCGGACCGTGCTGGCAGCGCTGAACCGGGGGGACCTGGAGGCAGCGCTGCGGTATTGCGCGGATGATATCGTCCTCTGGGCGCCAGGTCCGAGTCCAGCCGGCATTGAGCTGCGTGGCAAAGATGCATTGCGGGCGTTCCTCGAGGCGAGCGAACGAGCCTGGCCCGATAGCTGGGCGGCGGTGCGGACGTTCGTTGCCGATGGTGAGGAAGTGGCGGTCGAGCTGGTCGCGACGGCGACACACCGGGGCGAGCGGGTGACGCAGCCGATGGCGGCATTCTTCACCGTGCGTGACGGGCTGATTGTGCGGCAGGCCTGTTACTTCGACCTGGCTGGACTCCTGGCGCTCTTGCGCGAGCGGGGTATCGCGTGACACATTCCGGTAACGAAGTCGACAGGCGAGGCGCTGGACGCGCAGTGCGGAGTGTGGCATACTCCATGGTGCCGGGGTGAAAGAGAGCGAGCCCTGGCCCCACCGTCGCACACCTGTCTCATCTCCTCCTCACGTGCGAGGCAGCCGGTTTTCCTGCGGCTGCCTCGTGCGTTGTTCGGACGGTTCGAGTGTCCCGCAAGTACAATGAGGGAGAATCGGCCGGGGCGAAACAACGAAGCCTGGCTACAGCTCGTCGAGGATCGGATCATGGACGAACGCAACCAGACAGCACACGAGCGACGCGAACAGCGGAGCAACCGGGGCTGGCGGTTCCCGCGGGGACCGCTCGGTTCGCGGTTCGGGCTCCTGTGGATCATCATCGGCTTGATCATCTTCTACAACCTGTACGCGTTGCTCCGGCCGGATTCGAGCGGGCCGCAGCCGGAGGTCGCCTACTCCAGCTTTGTCCAAGCGGTCGAACGCGGGTTCGTCTCGCAGGCGACTCTCTCCGGACAGACGGTCGAGGGACAGTTCAACCAGCCGCTCCGCGTCGTCAATGGGGTCGTCTATTTCCCTGACGAATCGTTGCCCGAAACCGCTGCGGCGAGCGACGTGCGCGAGGTCACGCGCTTCCGGACCGTGATACCGGAAAACACGCAACCAGAGGTCGCCCAGCTGTTGCAGGAACACGGCGTCCTATTCTCCGCGCGCGCGTCGGGCGGCGCGTCGTTACCGTCGTTGCTCTTGAGCGTCTTGCCGTTCGTTTTCCTGCTCGGATTGCTCGTGCTCTTGGGGCGGAACTTGAGTCGTGGGCAGCAGAACGTCTTCAACTTCGGCCGCTCGCGGGCGCGCGTGTATGACGTGGAGCGCCCGCAGGTGACGTTCGCCGACGTGGCTGGTGAGGAGGAAGCGAAGGCGGAACTCGCCCAGGTCGTCGATTTTTTGAAGAATCCCGCCAAGTACCACCGGATCGGGGCGCGGTTGCCGCGCGGTGTGTTGCTGATCGGCCCACCGGGTACCGGAAAGACGTTGCTGGCCCGGGCAGTGGCCGGGGAGGCAGGGGTGCCGTTCTTCAGTGTCAGTGCTTCCGAGTTCGTCGAGATGTTCGTCGGTGTGGGTGCGAGCCGGGTGCGTGACCTGTTCGAGCGCGCGAAGGCGCAGGCACCGTCGATCATCTTCATCGACGAGTTGGATGCGGTCGGCCGGCAGCGGTTCGCGGGGCTGGGGGTCGGGAACGACGAGCGGGAGCAGACGCTCAATCAGCTCCTGGTCGAGATGGACGGGTTCGAGGCCCACACCGATGTGGTGGTGATCGCGGCAACCAACCGGCCGGACGTGCTCGATCCGGCGCTCCTGCGGCCTGGCCGGTTCGACCGGCAGGTGGTGGTGGGCTTGCCGGACAAGCGGGGTCGTGCGGCGATCCTGCGCATCCACACGCGGGGTATACCGATCGCCCCGGATGTGGATCTGGATGCGCTGGCGGCAGCGACACCCGGATTCTCTGGAGCAGACCTCGCCAACCTGGTGAACGAGGCAGCGCTCATCGCGGCGCGTCGCGGCAAGCAGGTCGTCGATCGGTCGGATTTCGAGGAGGCGCTGGACAAGATCCTGCTCGGGACGACGCGCTCGCTGCTGATGAGCGAGGAAGAGCGACGGCTGGTAGCCTACCACGAGGCTGGGCATGCGGTGGTGGCGTACTTCACACCCGGCTCGGATCCGTTGCGCAAGATCAGCATCGTGCCGCGTGGGCGCGCGCTGGGCGTGACGGTGCAAGCGCCGGAGGAAGACCGCTTCAACTACACGCGCAACCAGTTGCTCGGGCGGCTGGCTGTGCTGCTGGGCGGTCGAGCGGCCGAGCAGCTGGTCTTCAACGAAGTGACGACCGGTGCGCAGAACGACTTGAAGGAAGCGACCCAGCTGGCGCGGCGGATGGTCGGGCTCTGGGGGATGAGCGAGGAGCTGGGGCCGGTCTACCTGGGACTGGGGGAGCAGCACGTCTTCCTCGGGCGGGAGATCGTACAGGATCACAGCATCGGGACGACGACGCTCGATCGGGCGGACCAGGCGGTGCGGCGGCTGCTGGATGAAGCGATGGAGCGGGCCGAGCGGATCCTGGGGGAGCACCGGGCGGAGCTGGACCGGCTGGCGGAGCTCTTGATCGCCGAAGAGACGGTGGGTCCGGAGAAGATCCGCGAGGTGCTGGGGGAGCAGCCGGTGGTGGCGGCGGAGGAACGCTGAGTCACAACATATCCCGTGTGGTTCAGGATTCGAGTTCCTCGGTGATCACGGAGAGGGGGAGCGTGCGCAGTCGGCAGAACGAGCGGGTTCAGCGGATTCCGGTTGAAACGCCAGGCGGGCTCTATAGCCGCTGGTTCGTCGCGATCACGGCTCTCTTCGTGACGACGTTGATCGCCTCGAACATCGTGGCGGTCAAGATCGTCGATGTGTGGGGGTTGTACGTGCCGGCTGGTACCGTCACGGTTTTCCCCCTGAGTTACATCTTCGGCGACGTCTTGACCGAAGTGTATGGTTACCGGCGAGCTCGGCTCGTGATCTGGCTCGGCTTCGCCTGCAACCTGCTGGCTGTCGCGGCATTCACCGCGACGCAGTACCTTCCAGCAGCCCCGTTCTGGGACGCCCAGGCGGCGTACGAGCGCATTCTCGGCTACACCCCACGTCTGCTCGCTGCGTCGTTCCTCGCCTACCTGGTGGGCGAGTTCGCGAATGCGGCTGTTCTGTCGCGCCTGAAGATTTGGACACATGGTCGTTTCCTGTGGGTGCGGACGATCGGTTCGACGCTGGTGGGGCAGGGGCTGGACTCACTGGTCTTCGTGACGGTGGCGTTCATCGGAACGATGGCCGGGCAAGACCTGGTGCGGACGATCGTCACCGCCTGGCTCGTCAAGTCGGCCTACGAGGCCGTCGCGACGCCGGTCACCTATCTCGTGGTCAATGCCTTGAAGCGGGCCGAAGGAATCGACACGTACGACTACGGGGTCAGTCTCTCGCCGTTCCGGCTGGACTGATGCTCACCGTGCACCGGTCGACGTCGCCAGACGATCGCGGCCGTGGGTGCAGAAGACGGCGGCTACAGGTGCTCCTTCCCGGTGGATGTGCGACGGGGAGCAACGGATGCGTTTTCGGGCTTTGCCGGACGGGGTCGGGTAGACTGCACCGGAACGAGTCCGGCACGCGTGATCCGCGCGGTCATCCGTCAGCCGGCGATGAGTCGAGGTGCATCGACCGGCGGCGGTTCGTCGCCCATATCGACACTCCTTGCCCCGCCTCGCCCACGTCTGCCCTATAGGAGCGACGCGTGCGTCGCCCGCAAGACACCCCTCACCCCCGCCGCTCCCGCGGCACCCTCTCCCACGATCGCGTGGGAAAGGGGGCCGGGGGTGAGGAGGCCGTGGCCTGCCGCGCCTGTTCAGGCTGGGATGTGTGGAAACGACGTCGGGTTTCCGGCCGTGGCGGGCCGAACGGGTCACGCACGCGTGACCCCTACAGGGGATGACCGTGGTCGATGGGGCCGGTGGCCACTGGGCAGGCGACCGTCGGCAACCCACCCCACACGCGGAGGGGCGCCGTGTGCGTTACCCCTCCGTGCCGACAGGTGCGGGTCTGCCACTCGTGGCGTGCTGGGCGCGTCGAGGCCCCCTCACCCCGCCTCGCTACGCGCGGCACCCCGTCCACGTTCTCCCTGTAGGGGCGGCGCACGCGTCGCCCGGCCGCGCCGAAAGGCGCGGGGATCGACGGGCCATGACACCGCACCCGGTTGACACCCCTCACCCCGCCTCGCTCGCGCTCGGCGCCCCCTCTCCCGCACCGCGCGGGAGAGGGGGCCGGGGGGTGAGGGGGGATCCGGCGCGTGCCTCGCCCGGCCGCGCCGGAATGTGCGGGTACGTGGCTCAGTTTCCCGGCTCTGGCGGGCCGGGCGGGTCAGGCACGCCTGACCCGGGCGGGTCACGCACGCGTGACCCCTACAGGTGGTGGCGGTGGTCTTCAAGGTGGCGGTGGGCGATCGACAGGGAACCGTTGGCGCCCGATCACACGGTGTAGGGGCGACGCGTGCGTCGCCCGCATTCCCGTGTAGGGGCGAGGCGTGCCTCGCCCGACCGCGCCGGGAGGCGCGGCAACGGAATCGATGGTTTGCTCACCCACGGTATCGTGGCGACGGGAAATGTCGGCCCCTTTAAGGCCGGAAGGGTCAGGCGTGCCTGACCCCTACAGGGGAACGGCAGTCGAACGGCGGCCACGGTCGCAGGCCACCGGTCACGGCCGGTGCATCGTCGCCGTTCCTGTAGGGGCGAGGCGTGCCTCGCCCACCGCGCCGTGAGGTGCGGCACTCGAAGTCGACGGCAGTACCCACTGTCCGTGGATGTGTCGCAGCAGCAGCGCGCGTGGCTACCGCCCCTGCCGGGCCGGCGAGTCGGGCCGCACTCGATCCCGTACGCGGTGCCACTGCTTACCCACGGCTCGCTGCGGAGGCTAAGCGACGAGTACGCGATTCCCGTGAGGCACGAGGCGTGGGGGACGAGCCGTTCGTGACGACGCCACCGGCCCTTCGTGAGCGAGAGACGGACCGGTGGCGCGTTCGTGCGGTGTGCGGGACGGATCGGCCTCTCAGCTTCCGATACGCGGGTTGCCGTGAACTTTCCACACTGCCACGACACTCGGGCGCGGAATCGTGCCGTCGGGCCAGCTAGAGACGAGCTGCTCCAGCGTTCCCCCTTCGCCCGGATGCTGGATGGCACAGAAGAGCGTCTGGAAATCCGGGGCGAACTCGGGACCGGAAACCTCGCACCCGCGCGGACCGCTCAAGAACATTCGGACATATCCGCGCTCGTCGCCGCTGGTCGGCACGGCGTAGATGCCGTCATTCCGTCCGAAGGTAGCTGGCTGGCCATCGGTCGTGATCCAGAGGTTACCCCAGGCGTCGAAGGTGATGTTGTCTGGGCAAGAGATCGGGCTGATCTGGCTCGGATCGAAGCCGGCAGCGAAGACGAGATCGTCGGGATCGGCCGGATCGCCACAGAGGAGGAAGAGGTTCCACCTGAAGCGCGTCGCGGCGTAGTCACCGTTTGCCTCGGCGAGTTCGATGATATGTCCGTGGCGGTTATTGCCGCGCGGATTCGCACGGTCGATTTGATTCCAGTTGCGGCGGGTGTTGTTGGTGCAGACGATGTAGACGAGCCCGTTGACCGGATTCGTCTTGATGTCTTCGGGGCGGTCCATCTTGGTCGCGCCGAGGAGGTCGGCAGCTCGGCGGGTATTCACCAGGACGTCGGCCTGGGACGTGAAGCCATTCGCTTCGGTGAGCGGCCCTTCCCCGTAGACCAGTGGTAACCAGTCGCCAGTGCCGTCGTCGTTGAAGCGGGCGACGTAGAGGGTGCCGGAATCGAGCAGGGAGAAGTTCGCCGTGCGGTCGTTGGGATCGTAGCGTCCAGCGCTGACGAACTTGTAGACGTACTCGAACCGCTCGTCATCGCCGGAGTAGACAACGACCCGTCCGTCCCAGTTGACGACGACGGTTGCACCCTCGTGCTTGAAGCGGCCGAGCGCGGTCCGCTTCTTCGGGACGAAAGTTGGGTCATAGGGATCGATCTCGACGACCCAGCCGAAGCGGAACGGCTCGTTCGGTTCGCGGGTGACGTCGAACCGGGAGTCGAACCGCTCCCAGCGACGTTCGGAGGGGCCAGACGGGAGGCCGTAGCGCTGGTGGATCGCCGAGCGGGGGTCGGTCGAGGGGAGTCCAGCGAGGTTGCCGAAATACTGGTGGAAGTTTTCCTCGCACGTGAGGAGCGTACCCCATGGCGTCTTGCCGCCAGCACAGTTGTTGAGCGTGCCGAGCACGAGCGTACCGGATGGATCGCTCGAGGTCTTGAGCCAGTCCGAGCCGGCGGCGGGTCCGGTCAGCTCGCAGGGCGTGGTGCCGGTGATCCGCCGGTTGTAGGCGGAGCCAGGTCGGTACGTCCACTGCCCGCGGCCGCGCTGGATGATCTCGACGATCGAGGCGCCATGTGCCTCCAGTTCGGTCGCGACCTGCCAGGGTTCGGGGTCGCCGGGTCGATATCCCGGGAACATGAGCTCGGGATTCGTGTACTCATGGTTGACGGCGAGTAGCGCGTGCTGTGGGTTCACGGAACGGGGCGGGAGCGGGAAGAATCCGACAAAGTCACAGTTGTAGCCGAATTGCAGTGCTTGGCGTTCAGGGGACTGCTCCATGAGCCGGAACTCTGGGCCCCAGACTTGGAGCGGATCACCCCAACGGATGACGACGAGGGAATCGTACCCGTTCGGCACTGTGACACGGTCGTCCAGGTTGAGTCGAACAGGCTGAAACGTCAGTACTCCTCGCCCGCCAGCGCTCGCGTCATCGATGCGAGCGGCGCTCAGGATCAGTGCAACGGCAGCGGCACCCTTGAGAACGGTGCGTCGTTGCAGACGCCGAGCGAGGATCGCCTCGAACGAGGGGTTGTCGCTGTGATTGACAGAGTCGGTAAAGCATTTGCTTCCGCACGCCCATCGGCACTTTTGCAGCCAGGCGACGAACGCGGGTGACACCGGGACGGGTCGTCGGACAGTCATCGCTCTGCCTCCCCCTTGATCGACCGCTGGGTCACTGGCCTCCCGCCGTAGTGGTAGCGGAAAGTCTGGTCGGAACGGTGAAGAATTCGTTGCCAAGGCGGCATGCCAGCCGGGAAACGGGGCACAGATCCGGGATCGAGGGTTGTGTTACGATACGGCGACAGCGAGCGAGCACGGGTGGGTGAGGGCGAGGTGCGAAGATGGAACTAGCTGGGCTCCTGCAGAAGCGACTCGCACTAATCTTCCCCGGGCAGGGAAGCCAGCACGTCGGGATGGGGCAGCGAGTGCACCAGTTGTCGGAGGCTGCCCGGCGGGTCTTCGCGCAGGCGGAGGAGATTCTCGGTATGCCGCTGCGGCGGCTCTGTTTCGAGGGGCCGGAGGAGGAACTCACCGATACTGCCAATGCCCAGCCAGCGATCCTGACGGTGAGTCTCGCCTACCTCGAGGCAATCCGGGAGCGCTTGCGGGAACTGGGTGCTTCCCTCCAGCCGACCGTCCTTGCTGGACACAGTCTCGGCGAGTTCACCGCACTGGTGGCAGCGAACGCCCTGCGGTTCGAGGATGCCCTGCGGCTGGTGCGGGAACGAGGCCGCCTGATGCGCGAGGCAAGTGTCGAGCGGCCTGGTGGGATGGCAGCAGTGCTCGGATTGGAGCGTGAGGCCTTGGAGGAAGTCTGCCGGGAAGCGAGCGAACTCGGCCTCGTGGTGGTGGCGAACGATAACTCGCCTGGCCAGCTCGTGATCTCTGGCGAAGAACGCGCACTCCAGCGCGCGATGGAGCTGGCTGCCCAGCGTGGAGCCAAGCGGGTGGTGCGGCTCGGTGTGACGGTCGCGTCGCACTCACCGCTGATGGAGCGGGTCGCGCACGCGCTCGCGGAACTTTTGGCCCGTATCCCGCTGCGCGAGCCGGAGATCCCGATCGTCGCCAACGTGACTGGCAAGATTCTCTCGACTGTCGAGGAGATTCGCCGGGAACTCGCGTGTCAGGTGGCACTGCCGGTACAGTGGACGGCGAGCGTGCGCGAGATGCGGAGTCGTGGCGTGACGACGTTCCTGGAGGTTGGTCCTGGACAGGTACTGACCGGTTTGGTCAAAAAAATCCAGCGTGACGTCGAGGCGTATTCGATGAAGGATCTCGGTTTCGAACCGTAGTACGGACGAGGAGGTTCAGGTGCACCGCGTCGTCGTAACCGGACTCGGGGCGATCACGCCGCTGGGTTTGGACGTACCGACGTTCTGGCAACGCTTGCTCGCTGGCGAGTCGGGGATCGACCGGATCCAGAGCTTCGACGCAAGCAACCTCGAGGTGCAGATCGCTGCTGAGGTGAAAGGGTTTGATCCACGCGATTTCATGGACTTCAAGGCTGCCCGCCGGATGGACCGGTTCTCGCAGTTCGCGGTTGCGGCGGCACGCGAAGCGATCCGCGATGCGCAGCTGGAGATCACGCGGGAGAACGCCGAGCGGATCGGCGTGATGATCAACACCGGCGGTGGCGGCATCCAGACGATGGAGCGAGAAGTCGTCACGTTCTACCAGCGCGGGCCGAGCCGGGTGAGTCCGTTCTTCGTGCCGATGTTCGCTCCGAACATGGCGGCGTGTCAGGTCTCGATCGTCTACGGTATCACCGGGCCGATCATGGCGTCGGTCGCGGCCTGTGCTGCGGGGACGCAGGCGTTCGTCGATGCGTTGCGCTTGCTCCGGCTGGGCGAAGTGGACGTGATGATCGCCGGCGGTACGGAGGCTGGCCTCACGCCGGTGGCGGTGACCGCCTTCGCGAATATGGGCGCGCTCTCGCGCCGGAACGAGGAGCCGCAGAAGGCGAGCCGGCCGTTCGACAAGGATCGTGACGGCTTCGTCTTCGGCGAGGGCTGTGCGGTGATGGTCTTGGAGACCGAGGAGCATGCGCGACGGCGGGGTGCACGCATCTATTGCGAACTGGCCGGTGGCGCGGTAACCGGAGATGCCTATCATGTCAGCGCGCCGGATCCGGACGGTCTCGGTGCAGCTCGGGCGATGCGGCTGGCGTTGCAGGATGCCAGGCTGCGTCCCGAGGACGTGGACTATATCTGCGCGCATGGGACGTCGACCCCGCTCAACGACGTGACGGAGACGAAGGCGATCAAGGCGGTGTTCGGCGAGCATGCCTATCGGGTCGCCGTGAGCTCGCCGAAGAGCATGATCGGGCACCTCGTCGGGGCGGCCGGCGCAGTCTCTGGCGTGGTGTGCGCGCTGGCGATTCGGGACGGCGTGGTCCCGCCGACGATCAATCTGGAACATCCGGACCCGGAGTGCGATCTCGACTACGTACCCAACGTCCGACGAGAGATGCCGGTGCGCGTCGCGATCGCGAACGCCTTCGGCTTCGGTGGCCAGAACGCGGTGGCGGTCTTCCGGGCCTACGACGAAGCGGGCGACTGACAACAGACCGGACGCGCCGTTGCAGCCGCGTCGTCGACCGGGCCAGCAGGGACCTACCAGCCGAACTGGTTGGCGAGGAGGCGGTGGTCGACGCGGAGTACGATGGGTGACCCGTGCGGGCAGACGGCCGGTGCGCGGGTTTCGCCCAGCGCCTGGATCAGGACGCGCATGGCCGGGCGGGTGAGTGGCCGCCCCCG
>Ga0066871_100686_pt1 | contig 16401 bp, 13 predicted proteins | sample CeladaPassage60B_FD_62209 | JGI IMG/M metagenome (GOLD analysis project Ga0066871, IMG submission 62209) | Cellulose-adapted microbial communities from the Joint BioEnergy Institute, USA - Passage3 60B | ecosystem: Engineered > Bioreactor > Continuous culture > Unclassified | place: USA...
CAAGTCGACATCCTCATCAACAACGCCGGTGTCTCCCGCTTTAAACCCGTCTTTGATTTAACCGTGGATGAATGGGATGACGTGATTCACACCAATTTGAGGGGGGTGTTTCTTTGCGCGAGGGAGGCCGCCAAGCATATGCGCAACAATCGCCACGGCGGTTCGATTGTCAATATCGCCTCGACGCGAGCCCTGATGTCCGAGCCCCATTCTGAGGCGTACGCTGCTTCCAAGGGAGGCATCGTGGCATTGACCCATGCATTGGCGGTTTCATTGAGCGAGTACCGGATCCGGGTCAATTGCATCAGTCCCGGCTGGATCGAAACGGGAGATTATGATGCGCTGAGGCAGGTGGATCATGAGCAGCATCCGGCCAAAAGGGTGGGCAGGCCGGATGATGTTGTCCGGGCATGTTTCTATCTCACTGATCCGGAGAATGATTTTGTCACGGGCGTTAACCTGATTGTCGATGGCGGCATGACGAGGAAGATGATCTACGTGGAGTGATTGAGAAAGATGATCTATGTGGATTGATGTAGAGAATAGTGGTGGTTGGCGACGCCATCGCGCCGCACAAATCCGGGCCTGAGTCGTGAACGTGATGTGGTGGGGCTCAAATGGTACGGATAGACTTGGTATGGACAGACTGCTGTTACAGACTACTGTTGCATTGCCGTTGCAGCTAGGACTGGGCTGCCGTTGCCTGGGCGGCATGCAGCTGCTGCTGCGCCAGCTTCCTGTACAGAGCATGCGTGGCCATCAGTTCCTCGTGTGTTCCTTTTCCGGTGATCCGTCCCCCCTCCAGGACGAGGATCTGATCTGCTTCCACCACGGTGGAAAGCCGGTGCGCGATGATCAGCGTGGTTCTGCCTTTCATCAGGTTTCTCAACGCCTGCTGAACGTACATTTCCGATTCGCTGTCCAGATTGGAGGTCGCCTCATCAAGCAAGAGGATTTTGGGGTTCCGGAGCAAAGCTCTCGCGATGGCGATCCGCTGCCTTTGTCCCCCGGACAGTTTGATCCCCCTTTCGCCCACTTCGGTCTCGTACCCATCAGGCAGACGCTCGATGAATTCGGCGGCGTTGGCCAGCTGGGCCGCCCACCTGATTTCCTCCTCATCCACTTCTCTGTCGATTCCATAGCAAATGTTTTCCCGAATCGTCCCCGACATGATCGGGCTATCCTGTGAGACATAACCGATCGCCCTGCGCCAGGTGGTCAGATCGATTTCCTCAATCGGCAAGTGTCCCAGGCGGATTTCTCCTTCAATGGGGGTGTAAAAGCGTTCGATCAATGAAAAGATGGTGGTTTTACCGCCGCCGCTTGGTCCCACGATGGCGACGGTTTCACCTGGCTTGACGGTAAATTCAATCTCCTGGAGGACCGGCTTGCCCTCCTCGTAGAAGAAGCTGACCCGGTCAAAGACCAGCGCTTCGTCGAAGGGGAGAGGCGCTGTCCGCTTTCCGCCCGTTTCACGCGGCAGGGCGAGCAACTGCTGAATTCTTTCGGTGGCGCCCATCGCTTTTTGGAAAGCGGTAAAAAAGGAGGCCATTTGCGTAAAGGGAACGATGATTTGAAACATGTAGATGATGATGGCGACGAGCGATCCGGCCGTCAGCGCCCCTGAAGCGACACGGACGCCGCCGTAGCCGATCAGAATCACCAGGACCAGCATCATGATCGTGGTCATCAGCGGCGAGATGAAGGCCATCACTTTGGCTTCTTTCAGGCCAAAGGCGAAGAGTTGTTGCATGCTTTGCTTTCCGCGTCGTCTTTCAAGGGTCTCGGCGTTGTGGGATTTGACCAGGCGGATGTCGCCCAGGACACGGCCCAGATTGGCGCTGAGGGAGGCCATTTCATCCTGGGTGCGTTTGGAAATCCGGTACATTTGGTTGCCGAGGGGCAGAAGCACCAGGAGGGACAACGGCACCGCAATAAACATGATCAGGGTCATTTGCCAGTCCATGATGAAGAGGAGAATGACCGACCCGATAATGGAGATACTCCCGGATACGAAGCTGATCAGATGATCGGTGATCAGCGTTTTTACCGTGTTGGTATCCTGGGTGATGCGGCTCATCGTTTCCCCGGATTGATGCTTGTCAAAGTAGGGGATGGGCAGGCTCAGGACGTGATTCCACAGCCGTTCCCGGATGTTGCGGACAAAGCTTTCTCCAATATAGGTCATGAAGTAATAGGATAAGCCGCCGGAGACGGTCTGCAGCAAAAAGGCGGCGAGGAGCCACAGCATCATTTGAAGTTCCAGACCGGATGCGGTCATGAGGTCGACAAGCCGTTTGGTAAACAGGGGGACCACCAGCCCCGCTGCGGCTTCAAGCAGACTGAACACAACCGCGATGACGAAGAGCCGCTTAACGGGTTTGCCGATCGTTAACAATTGGAAAAAAGAAGACAGGTTTTTGCCGGTTTTCAACGGGTCATTCGATGGAACATTCAATGGTTCATTCCATGTGTCGTAAGTTTCCATGACGCTCCCTCCTTCACGCAAAGTACATGGCGATGACCTTCGTCCAATGACGTTCATATCCATTATGACACACTTTATCGCCCTTTTTGAATTCAGAGAGAAAAAGAGCGAGGCGACCGCCGGCGGCGCAATTGCCTGTTCAATCATTCTGGGTTTGCGTTATAGTAATAACAAAATACGGTTCCTGCGCTGGTTGGCTGCCCTCATGGCTGCGATGGTGGGCAACCGTTTTGTTTCGTGCGTTCTCAGTAGAATGGGGTGAAAAGGAGGGACGTGGCAGTGAAGATCATCTCGATCGAACCGACCCCGAGTCCCAATGTGATGAAGCTGAATCTGGACGAACATCTTCCGCCAGGCGAGAGATGGACATATACGCAGGAAAACCTTGCGGCGGCGCCGGAGTTGTTCCGGAAACTTCTGGCCATACCCGGCGTGAAGAGCCTGTTCCGCACCGCCGATTTCCTGTCGGTGGAACGCAAGGCGAAAGCCGATTGGCAGGCGATTCTCTCTAAGGTGAGTGAGATTTTCGACGAGATAGCGGATGCGGGGGGAAGGCCAGACAGTGGCGCACTGCCCGCCCAGGGACCGGATGCAGGCGGAGCATCACTGGAAGCGCCGGCGTCACCGGACGCATCGTCATCACCGGATGCGCCGGCATCACCCGGCGCGCCGGCCGATCCGGATTCACCTGCAACGGGCAGGGTGAACGGCGAGGAGGAACGCTGGCGCGAAGTGCAGGTCTATGTCCAGATTTTGATGGGCATTCCCACCCAAGTGAAGCTGGTGGCAGGAAAGGAGGAACGGCGCGTCGCCTTGCCGGAGCGGTTTTTAGCCGCGGCGATGGAGGCTCAGCGCGCTGTCCCGGGCAATGCCATCCTGCAGCGGCGGTGGGAAGAGCAGGGCTTGCGTTACGGCAGCCTGGAAGAGGTGGCGGATCAGGTTGTGCAAGAACTGGTGGCTGCCTATGATGAAGCAAGGCTGGGGCAACTGGTGCAGCATGCCCGCCACCCGGAGACGGAGGAGGACACAACAAGCATGACCGCCTCTTCGCTGTCCGAAGCGCTCGCCGATCCCGACTGGAAAAAGCGGTATGCCGCCCTGCAGCGGATGGAGTTGACGGAAGACAAGCTGCCCGTGCTGGTTTCCGCGCTCAAAGACAGCCATCCCTCAATTCGCCGGCTGGCCGTCGCCTATTTGGGGGCGTTGGGCAGCGAGAAGGCGTTGCCGTATCTCATCGATGCCTTGCAGGATCCTTCGGTGGCCATCCGCCGGACGGCGGGTGATGCCTTGTCCGATCTGGGGAGTCCGAAGGCGATTGCAGCGATGACCAAGGCCCTTTTCGATCCCAACAAGCTGGTGCGCTGGCGGGCAGCCCGCTTCCTGTACGAAGTGGGGGATGAGTCGGCTTTGCCCGCGTTGCGGCGTGCGCAGGAAGATCCGGAGTTTGAGGTCCGGATGCAAGTCAAGATGGCCATCGAGCGGATTGAACGCGGCGAGGCGGCCAGCGGCACGGTGTGGCAGCAGATGACACGCCTCCGCCAGGAGCGCGGGAATGGGCAGGAATCCACCCAAACGTTGGAAGAGAAAAAAGAAACAAGGGGAAGCGAATGAAGGACAGACAAACAAAGTGCACTGGCGAAAATCGATGGCTGGAACATATATAGGCTGGAACATATGATATAGAAACAAATGAAGCGAACCTGATAAAGCAGAACATAATGAAAAGGGAGGGGGCATGGTTGAGGGGTTTACATCGAGTCCTGGTGGAACAGGTGCAGGACCGATTGAAGCAGGAGACCGGGGCTGCTGTCAGACTGGAGAGGGCGGTTCCTGTTGGAGGAGGCAGCATCAATCAGGCTTACCGTCTGGAGACGACGGCAGGCCCTTTTTTTCTGAAGGTCAGGGAGGATGCGCCGCCGGCTTTTTTCTGCAGGGAGGCGGATGGATTGCGCCGGTTGCGTGAAGCGGGCGCCCAGGTGCCGGAAGTGGTTGCCGTATCGGACCAGGCTGATCCGGGAACGGGAGCGAATCGTGGGGATGGCGCAACGTCCTCGGATGACCAGTACAGGCAGGATGCCGGACGGGATGCCGGGCCGAAAGGCCACGGCGCCTCCTTCCTGATATTGGAATGGATGCCGAGAGGCAGCTGGACGCCGTCCCGGATGCGGGAGTTGGGGCGGCAACTGGCATTGGTCCACCGCAAGACAGAGGAGGCATACGGTCTGGAGGTGGACAACTTTATCGGGCTCCTGCCCCAGTCCAACCGCCGATCCGCCGATTGGCCGGACTTCTACCGGGAACAGCGGCTTGGCGTGCAATGGCGGTTTGCGCTGAAAATGGGAAGGATTGCCCCTTCCTCCTTGCGTGCAAAGCGGTTGGAGCGGTTGCTGGAGAGGCTGGATGAATGGCTGCCTGCCAGGCCGCCCGCTTCGGTGTTGCATGGCGATCTTTGGTCAGGCAACGTGATGCCGGCAGCCGATGGCCGGAACCTTCTGATCGATCCGGCCGTGTATGCGGGACACCGGGAGGTGGATTTGGCCTTTTCGGAGTATTTTGGCGGGTTTTCCCGGGAGTTTTACGAGGGGTATGAGGAAGTGTATCCGCTGAATTCTGCCTATGAGGATCGGAAGCCGCTTTATCAATTGTACTACATCCTGGTTCACCTGAACCTGTTCGGAGAGGCTTATGGGCCCGCGGTGGATGCTGTGTTGCAAAGGTATGTGGGATAATAACAACATCATTTTCTATAAATGGCAAGGTGCTGTCTCAAATGGCTGAGACAGCTTTTTTGTGGCTGTACACGGTCGTGCGTACGTAGAATATTTCGCTCTTTTTTGTCATATGAGTTTAGATATCTCGCAATCTTTATCTTTTGTTCAGCCAATGAAAAGAGGAGGTGGGAAGCGTGTTCATCAGTCAACGGGACAAAATCTGGCTGATGGTGGCGGTGCTGTGGGCCATTCTCTTTTTGGGCCCAGGACTGCTGCTTTTTAATTTTGATGTCACCGTGTTTGGCATGCCTTTGCTCTGGGTGGGTGCCATTCTCGGATGGCTGACGGGGATCGTTTTGGTGTATGTCGCGGGCTACAAATTGTCCTGCACCAATGTGGAGATTCCGGAAGAACATTATGAAAAACCCTATGAAGTCAGTTCATCCGATGGCTTCAAGGCCTGAGCGGCATTCCAGGCGGAACCAGGCGGAACAACGGGAGAGAAAGGAGTGAAGGCTTGTGGAATCCTTTACCATGTGGCTGCTGGTTGCTGTCATCGTGTATTGGTTGTTTTGCATTCTCGTCGGTGTGTTCAGTTACCGCAAAGGGAGCATTGATCCGACGGAGTATTTTCTCGCCGGGCGAAGCCTGGGGCCGATCATTCTGGGATTGTCCATGCTGGCAACGGTTCAGAGTGCCTGGCTGATGCTCGGGCATCAGGGGCAGGCCGGAGCTGTAGGTTTGGCTTATGTGAGCAATTATTCCCATATTATTCTCATCTCGATGGTGGCCCTGTTTTTCTTCGGACAGCAGTGGTTGTTGGGGAAAAAATTTGGTTTTATCACGCCAGGTGAGATGTTTGGCGCCTATTACGGGAATCTGACGCGCATCCTGATGGTCATCCTGGGCGTGCTGTATGTCATCCCATACAGTGCCATGCAGTTGATTGGCGGCGGGACCGTGTTTGAGGTGTTGACCGGAGGGACGATCAACTATACGTTCGGGGCCATCCTGATGTCTGCAGTGGTCGTGATTTACGTCTTCCTCGGAGGGTTGCGGGCCGCGGCCATTACCGACACGTTTCAGGGGACGCTCCTTGTGATCGGGATTTTTGTCCTGGCCGGCGTGGTGCTGGCCCATGTTCCGGGAGGATTTGCCGGGGTTCTGCAGGGCATTCAGGAGTTGCCGCAAAGCTGGCGCCTGCTGCCGGGAGAAAACGGCGGATGGGGATGGCCCTTTGTCCTGACGTATGCCATCGCCGTGGTGGGGATTTACACCTCGCCGGTCTACACCATGTGGGCGTTCAGCGCCCGGTCGCCCCGCATCTTTCGCTGGCAACTGCTCGTGATTATGTCCTTGGTTGCAGGTTTTTACTATTTCATCCTCTCTCCGATTATCGGCGGCGGCGGTCGTGTGCTTTTTGGCGCGCTGGAAAATCCGGATTCCCTGACGCCGCTGATCATGGCGGAGTTGATGCCGACCGGCCTGGCCTTGTTGACAGCGATTGCCATCTTTGCCGCGATGAACTCGACGGCAGATGCCTATCTGGCATCCATCAGCTCTCTCCTCTCGCGGGACATTTACAAACCGTACATCAACAAGGAGGCGACGCCCAAACAGCAGGTCAATTTCGGGCGGTTCATGGTGGTACTTGTGGTGGTGATCGGCCTGTTTTTCGCGATGACGACACGGGATGTGATAGCCCTGATTGGCGGCTTGGCCACCTCGTTTGGCTTGCAGACCGTGCCGGCCCTTTTGGGTTTGCTTTACTGGCGCCGCCTGACGCCCGCGGGGGTGAATGCCGGGCTTGTGGCGGGGATGATCACCGTATATTTAACCTATCAGGTGTGGCCGTACCCACTCGGGGTCCATTCGGGAGTCTGGGCGGTGGCGACCAATTTGTTGGTCGCCTACCTGGTCAGTTTGTTTACGCCACCCGTCCCGGCAGCGAAGCAGCAGCAGTTCCGTGCCGTACTGCAAGAAGGGCAGAGGGTTTACCAAGAGCGGGAGGCAAGGGGCCTGAACAAACTCCGTATCTTTTCAAGGTAATGCGTCAAGGGAATACGGGTCTTTTCAAGGCAAGGCCCGGCTTTCAAGCGCCTTTCTGTTTGAACAGACAGACAGAAAGGCGTTTTTTTGATGATCTTCACGATAGTTGCCGATAAATTGCATCATTTCGGCGAGAGAAGGGGACATTATTCAGGAACGGAGAAAAATCACTGACGTCGTTGGGAGGTCATCGTTTGTGAAAGCACTGGTTTTTCGCGGAGCAGGAAAGATTGAATGGGTGGAGAAAGAAAAGCCGGCTATCCAGGAGCCGACTGATGCCATCGTCAGGATGACAAAAACCACGATTTGTGGAACGGATTTACATATCCTGTCGGGGGATGTGCCGGCAGTCACGGACGGGAGGACGCTGGGGCATGAGGGGGTCGGTGTCGTCGAAGAGGTAGGACAGGGAGTGAAAAACTTCAAGCCCGGGGACAAGGTGCTCATCTCCTGTATCACTTCGTGCGGGCGATGTGACTACTGCAAGAAGGCGATGTACGCCCATTGCATTGACGGCGGCTGGATTCTGGGGCACCTGATCGATGGGACGCAGGCCGAATACGTCCGTATCCGTTATGCCGATACCAGTCTGTACCATTTGCCTGACGGCAGTGATGAAGAGGCCTTGGTCATGTTAAGCGATATTTTGCCGACGGGACTGGAGATTGGCGTGCTCAACGGCCGGGTGTCACCGGGGGATGTGGTAGCCATTGTAGGGGCCGGCCCTGTCGGCATGTCTGCTTTGTTGACGGCGCAATTTTATTCACCTGCTGAAATCATCATGATTGATCTGGATGATTCCCGGTTGGAGATGTCCCGGAAATTTGGCGCTACGAAGACCATCAACAGCTCAGATGGGAATGCCGTGGAGCGCATCATGGAACTGACGGACGGCCGCGGGGTGGATGTGGCGATTGAAGCGGTGGGGATTCCTGCCACGTTTGACTTGTGCCAGCAGATGCTGGCTCCTGGCGGTCGTCTGGCAAATGTTGGCGTGCATGGGAAAAGCGTGGAACTGCGGCTGGAAAAACTCTGGATTCACAATGTCACGATTACCACGGGCCTTGTCAGCACCAGCACCACGCCGATGCTGCTCAAAACGGTGCAAGCCAACCGTTTGCAACCTTCACGGCTCATTACGCATCGTTTTCCATTAAGCGAAATCATGAAAGCTTACGAGGTGTTCAAGAACGCGGGAAAAGAGCATGCCCTGAAAGTGATCTTGTACAATGACTGATTTTGGACGACCGTCATTGTTCGACCATCATTGTTCTCAGGAACATCCCGGCTCACATCCTCCTGTGGTACGGGATGTTTTTCCTTTTACGGCTTCTTTTTTCTTCATCATCCAGATATAATTTTAAAAAGATGAGTGATTGAACATTCATTCAGTGCGATGAAATCAATCAAGTACACAGTCAATCAAGTACACAGACAGGAATCCAGTGTGCCAAAGAAAAAAACAGAAATGGAAGGAGCGGAGGGACCAGATGATGAATCCGAAGATCATCGCAAAGGCGGTCGGCGCAATGGCCAGCGGGGATATGATGAAGCTGATGGAGCTGATTCCGATTGAACGCTCGCGGAAAGAGGAGTGGCTGGTCATGGGGGTGCCCATCCTGCCGATTCTGATGAATCCGCTAGGGATCGTGCACGGCGGCGTGACGGCGTTTATTCTGGATTCGGCAATGGGTTGGAGTGTCGCGGATGCGACGGGAAAACAGGTGGTCACGGTACAGATGAATGTGCACTACCTGGCGCCCGGTAAAGGAAAGAAATTACACGTCTACGCACGACCGACGCATCTGGGAAAGCAAACCGCCGTCGCGGAAGCTTACATTGAAAATGACGAGGGAAAACGAATCGCACAGGCCACCGGCACCTTTTTTTACACGGGAGAGCCTGCCATCCCGTTTGAAGAAACGAAGTAGTGGGGGCGGAAAGGACCGCCCCTTTTCATATTTTAATGATAAACTTGTAGGAAGACGCGCAAACAAATGGGGAGACGAGTGAAAGATATCGGATGGAGGAGGCGTCTATCAAGTATGATGACAAGGATGACGACAAAGGCGGCGAAAGATCGCGCGTGGGTGGACCTCAACTGTGATATGGGCGAGAGTTTCGGCATATACCGGATTGGGATGGATGAGGAGGTCATGCCGCTCATTACTTCCGCGAATGTGGCCTGCGGCTTTCACGGCGGGGATCCGGACGTGATTGCGCGGACGGTGGAACTGGCCAAAAAACACGGTGTCGGCGTGGGAGCCCATGTCAGCTTTCCCGACCGGCTGGGCTTTGGCCGTTGGGAAATGGATATCCCTCGGGATACGCTGGTCAACCTGATTGTATACCAGATCGGAGCGCTGCAGGCCTTCTGTGTCCGTGCCGGCGTACCCCTGCAGCACGTCAAGCCGCATGGCAGTCTGAACAACATGGCGGATCGGGATCGTGAGGTGGCGAAGGCGATTGTACAGGCTTGCCTGGCTGTTGTTCCCGAGGCGCCTCTTTTTGTCAAGCCGGGCTCAGCCCTGCACGAGGAGGCGGTGGCCGCAGGGGTGCCGGTGATCATGGAAGTGTATGCGGACCGGCAATATCACCGGGATGGAACGCTGGTGTCGCGGCGAAAGCCAAACGCTCTGATTGAGGATCCGAAGGCGGCGGCAGAGCGGATGGTGAAACTGGTGACCACAGGGAGTCTGGCGACCGTGGAGGGAGAGACGATTTCCCTGCCCGCCCAGTCCATTTGTGTGCATGGAGATACCCCGCAGGCGCCGTCGATGATTCGTCTGCTGCGGGAGGCGCTGCTGGAGGCCGGCATTCAGATTGCTCCCGTCTCGCTTTGGGCCTGATGGATGGAAGATGTGAAGGAACAAGTGAAGGATGATGTGAGGACGGACACATGAGGGACACAGGGTTGAAGTTGTTGCCGTATGGGGATCACGTGCTCTTGATCTGGTGGGCGGCCAGGGATTCTGCTCCCGATGAGGCCACGTTTCAGAAGATCGATGCCTTGGCGCGGCGCATCCGCGCCTCCCGGATTCCCGGTGTCATGCAGGTGTTTCCGGCCTTTGACAGTCTGGCGGTGATCTACGATCCGGTTCGCCTGACCTATGATGAGCTGGCCAAGCGCATTGCCGAACTGGACGGCGGGGAAGAGGCCGGGGAGGCCGAGGAACAGCCCTTGATCGAAGTTCCGACCGTCTACGGGGGGGAATATGGCCCTGATTTGCCATCGGTGGCCCGGGCCGCCGGATTGACGGAAGACGAGGTGGTGCGTTTGCATAGCGGGAAGGAGTACCGGGTATGGATGGTCGGCTTCTTGTCCGGCTTTCCCTATGCGGGGCAGCTGGATGCAAGACTGGTGCTGCCCCGGAAGGCCTCTCCCAGTCTTTCCATACGCCCTGGTTCGGTGGCCATCGCCGAGAAGATGACAGGGATCTACCCCCTCGCCTCGCCGGGCGGGTGGCATGTGATTGGCTGGACGCCGCTGACCATCTTTGATTTGAAGCGGGAACCGCCGGGCCTGTTTCAAGCGGGGTACCGGCTTCGTTTCCGGGCGATTCGGGAGTCGGAAGTGGCTTTTTACTCGGAAGCGGCTTTTCACAGGGAGAAAGGAAGAGGAAAATGAAGGACGGGTTGCGGGCGGACAGGATGCGTTTCGGTTCCGGGCAAGCATACCTGGAGGTGGATAGGCCGGGGCTTTTGACAACCGTACAGGATGGCGGGCGTAAGAATAAGCAGGTGTACGGGGTGTCCCTTTCCGGGGCGATGGATCGTTTCGCCATGCGCGTGGCCAACCTGTTGGTGGGCAATCCCGAGGAGGCGCCTGTGCTGGAATTTACATTCACAGGGCCCACCTTGCGTTTTGCCTGTGATCAGGTGATCGCCATCACAGGGGGAGATTTTACGCCGATGGTGGATGGCCGGCCTGTGCCGCAATGGCAGTCGCTGCCGATTGCGGCTGGCTCAGAGCTTTCTCTGGGAAGGTGCCGCAGCGGCGCCCGGGGATATTTGGCGGTGGCAGGCGGGATTCAGGTGCCGCCTGTGATGGGCAGCGCCTCTACTTTCTTGCGCGGAGGGTATGGCGGGCTGGAGGGAAGGCCGTTGAAAGCGGCCGACCGGCTTCCTGTGGCTGACCTCGGACCGATGCTGAATCGCTTGGAACGTCGTTTGGCACGGCGCCGTCTTGCCCCTTGGATGATCCCTGATTACGGGCAGTTGCGGCCAGTGAGAGTGATCCCTGGGCCCCATCAGGAGGCCTTTTTGCCAGAGGCTTTGGAGCGTTTTTGGACGAGCGGCTTTCGCATTTCCCCCGCTTCGGACCGGATGGGCTACCGCCTGAGTGGCCCGGTTATAAAACACCGGGGGCGGGCAGATATTTTGTCCACGTATATTTTTCCCGGGGCGATTCAGGTGCCGGCGGATGGCCAGCCGATTGTGCTGATGGCCGACTGTCAGGTGACAGGTGGCTATACGGTGATTGGTGCGGTGGCAGGTGTGGATTTGCCTTACCTTGCCCAGCGAAAGCCCGGGGATGTTCTTCATTTTAGGCCGGTTTCAGTAGCAGAAGCGCAACGGTTGTGGAGAGATCAAGAGGCGTTTTTCAAGCGGTTGCGGGCGGCGGCTTGTTTTTAGTGGAACGTACATACCCTAAAAAAACATCGTGGTTCGAACAGTATAATTACAGAATGATTACAGAATGATTACAAACCCTTCCATTTTTCGCCATTCCTTTGGACAAATATGTGGAGGTTTGGACTACTTTGCGAGATTGCCAAATAAAAATGAGAGAGAGAGAAACCAATTGGGGGTTTTACTATGGGGATTGGACTGTCGTTGACGGCCATCCTGTATTCGCCTTTTACTAGCATGCTATGGTTGATCGGGATAGGAGTGTATTGCCTCTTACACCTTCGTGAGGTCAGGTTGGAACCTTACAGCGTCGGCTTGATGCTGTTGACCATGTGGAGTTTCAGTGTCGCGGTTTTTTATGAAAGTTGGGTGAGTTTTGCAGCCTCCTTTGTCCTCGGTTTCTTTTTCCTGTTCCATCAATGGATGCTGGCGCGTGAATGGACGCGTGAGGAAATGGAGCGATGGATGACGCTGCTGTTTCATTACGGCACCGGGACAGCCCTGATTGGCTGGCTGCAGCAGATGGGTCAACTGCCTACTGAGCCGGGCTGGTTTACCTGGCTGATGGGCTGGGCTCCCTTTGTTCCCCTTTCGGAGGAACGGATCTCGGGCAGTTTTAACAATCCCAACTTCGCGGCCTGTTGGTATGCGGTGTTGCTGGTGCTGGGCATGTGGGTGTGGGAACGCTCCGCCCGTTCACGGCGCGTTTTGGTCGCGCTGGAGATGCTGCTTTTGCTCGGCGCGCTGTATTTTACCGGATCGCGCGGCGGGATGTTCGGATGGCTGGCCGGCACATTTTTCTATTTGTTTATCCGGTACCGGCGAGCGGCTTTGCCCTTCCTGACAGGCGCCATGGCCATCCTTTTGACGTTATGTTTTTTCAAGATAGACTGGTTGCCCAGAGGGGAATTGATCTGGAAATCGCTGGATACGCGGCTGGAGATTTGGCGTACAGGATTGGAGTTGTTCATTGACAAGCCCCTGACCGGGATTGGCCTGGCGAACATGTGGTTTGTGGAACCGTGGCTGAGATTGTACCCGGATCCTCTGCCGCATGCTCACAACACCCTTTTATCGATTGCTGTGGAATTGGGCATTGTGGGACTGGGACTGTTCTTGTGGATGCAGGTTTTCGTCATCAAAGGGCTGTTCCAGCTGATGGCTGAAAAGCACATCTTTGCCCCGCTTTTTGCCGGTGTTTTTGTTGTCCTGGCGACGCAGGGGCTGGTGGATCACCCGATGTTCTTGCCTCAGGTGGCTGTGATCTTTTTCGGCATGAGCGGCATGATTCTTCAGTTGACCACTGCTGAAGCGCCGGCACAACCCAAACCTGTTCTCCAGCCGCATCTTGAGTACCGGTTGTTCCGCCACCAACAGCGCCATCAGCGGTTGCGTGTATGAGGGTGTTATAGACAACGGCTCCGTTTTCAGCTATACTAGGCTCAACAACATTCGTCGATGTTGTAGGACAACTGAATGCCAGGTAACATGGTGATTGGACCTTCGGGGCAGGGTGAAATTCCCGACCGGCGGTGATGGTGCCTCAAAAGAGAGCACCTCAGTCCGTGACCCGCGCAAGCGGTGGATTCGGTGAGATTCCGAAACCGACAGTATAGTCTGGATGGGAGAAGGGATGACCAAACACCATGGCCTCTGAATGCCTGCATGTGCGCATTCCCGGGAAGGAGTGCACGCCAAGGCAGATACACCTTGGCTTCCCGGCGGCGCGAGAGACCGCAGCTGTTTTCTGTCTCCGCAACGCCGGCGGAGATGCCAAGCCAGGGAGATGGTGTGCCTTCTTGTGGCCTTAGCGGTTATTGAGAAACGAACACATGTGCGGACGATCAGAGCGCCATGATCATTTTGCTCATCGATGCAACGCCCCGTCGAAGGTACGGGGCTTTTTTGATCGATAAAAGCGATAAAGGGAGATGAATGGATGCAGGATGCCGAATGGATGAGGTTTGCGCTGCAATTGGCGGCGGCTGCGCTGGGGCAGACCTCTCCAAACCCGGTGGTGGGTGCGGTCGTCGTGCGGGACGGCGAACTTGTCGGGATGGGGGCTCACTTGCGGGCAGGAGAGCCCCACGCGGAGGTCCACGCGCTGCGGATGGCTGGTGAGAAAGCGGCCGGCGCGGTGCTGTATGTGACATTGGAGCCCTGCAACCATTACGGAAAAACCCCGCCATGCACGGAACAGATTATCGCGGCGGGGATCCGGAAAGTGGTGATCGCATGCCGCGACCCCAATCCGCTCGTGCAAGGTTCGGGGATTGCGCGGCTGAAAAGCGCCGGCCTGGAGGTTGTGGTGGGAGTCTGCGAAGAGGAGGCGCGACGCCTCAATCGCTTCTTTTTCAAGTGGGCAGAGACGGGACGGCCCTTTGTGACCGTGAAGACGGCCGCCACGCTGGACGGAAAACTGGCCGCATACACGGGAGACAGCCGCTGGGTGACAGGAGAGGCGGCCCGCCGGCAGGTGCACCGGATGCGCAGAGAGCACGATGCGGTGATGGTGGGAATCAATACCGTGCTGCAGGATGATCCGCAGTTGACCGTACGGTTTGATCAAGGAAACAAGCAGCCGTTGCGGGTGGTGGTGGACTCGCAGTTGCGCTTGCCGCTGGATTGCCGCCTGGTGCGCGATGGCCAGGCGCCGACGCTCATCTTTACGACGGCCGGCTCGCCGGAGGAAAAGCGCGCCCGATTGCAGGAGCTGGGCGTTGAGGTGGCCGTCGTGCCGGCTGTACCATCGCCGGACGGCAAGTCCGGGGAGCCCTCCATGCGGGTGGATCTGGCAGCGGCGATGAAAGAGCTTGGCAAGCGCGGCGTGACCTCCGTCCTGGCGGAAGGCGGCGGCACGCTCAATTTTGCGCTGTTGGAGCGCCGGCTGGTAGATCAGGTGGTGGCCTTTATCGCGCCGAAATTGATCGGCGGCCGCCAGGCGCCGACACCCTTTGACGGCACGGGGTGGCCTGAGATGGCTGCGGCGGTGCGCCTGATGGATGTGCGAATGGAGCAGGTTGGCGAGGATTTTTGCCTGATTGGAACACCTGTTTACACCCATGACGTGGCACCATAGGTTGCGCCATGGTTTTGAGGAAAGGGGGCGTGCGGATGTTTACGGGAATTATTGAGGAGATCGGCAAGGTGACATCCATCCGGCGGCAGGGTTCCCAGGCCATGCAGCTGACCATCGGCGCCAAAAAGGTGCTTGAGAAGGTGCAGCTGGGCGACAGCATCGCCGTCAACGGCGTCTGCCTGACGGTCACCCGCTATGAGCCGGGGCAGTGGTTTGAGGTGGACGTGATGCCGGAGACGATGAAAAGCACCAATCTGGGCCAGTTGCAGCCGGGATCTCCCGTGAACCTGGAACGGGCGATGACGCCCGAAAGCCGTTTCGGAGGGCATTTCGTCAGCGGTCATGTGGACGCCACGGGCCGGGTGGTCCGCCGTGACGCGATCGCCAATGCGGTTCTTTTTGAATTTGCGGCGCCAGAATCGTTTCTCAAGCAACTGGTGCCCAAGGGATCGGTGGCGGTGGACGGCATCAGCCTGACCGTGGTGGATGTCAAGGCGGATCGTTTTGGCGTTTCGATCATCCCGCACACACTGGAGCAGACGATCCTCCAGTTCAAACGGGTCGGTGACACGGTCAACCTGGAGGCGGACATGCTGGGCAAGTATGTCCGGCACTACTTGGAGCAAAGCGGTTACCTGGAAACGGGCCAGACATTGAGCCCGTCCTACCTGCAGGAGAAGGGGTTCTTGTGATTCGGTGCGCTTCGCGATGAAGGGGGGAACATCATGAGCGGGATGCTGGATTCGATTCCATCTGCGGTGGAGGCGTTGAAAGAGGGGCAAATCATCCTGGTCGTGGATGATGAAAACAGAGAAAATGAAGGGGATTTGGTGGCGCTGGCAGAGAAGGCGACACCAGAAGTGATCAACTTCATGATCACGCACGGCAAGGGGCTGGTTTGCACACCGATTACGGAAGAGCGAGCGGCTGAATTGCAATTGCCACCCATGGTGGATCACAATACCGATCCGCATGGAACGGCCTTTACCATCTCCGTGGATCACCGTTCGACGACGACGGGCATTTCCGCCCACGAGCGGGCCGCGACGATTCAGGCGCTCATCGACCCGTCCAGCAAGCCGAGCGATTTTCGCAGGCCGGGCCATGTTTTTCCGTTGATCGCCCGAAAAGGCGGGGTGTTGCGCCGGGCCGGCCACACGGAGGCAGCGGTGGATTTGGCCATCTTGGCGGGAAGTTACCCTGCCGGTGTGATTTGCGAGGTGGTGAAAGAGGACGGGACGATGGCCCGTTTGCCGGAATTGCTGGAAATGGCCAAGCGGCACGGATTGAAGATCATCTCGATTGCCGATCTGATTGAATACCGGAAACGCCGGGAGACACTGATCAAGCGGGAAGTGGAGGTGACGATCCCGACCGATTACGGGGACTTTCTGGCAGTCGGCTATTCGAATCGTGTCGATGACAAGGAACATCTGGCGCTT
>Ga0066871_100689_pt1 | contig 16260 bp, 16 predicted proteins | sample CeladaPassage60B_FD_62209 | JGI IMG/M metagenome (GOLD analysis project Ga0066871, IMG submission 62209) | Cellulose-adapted microbial communities from the Joint BioEnergy Institute, USA - Passage3 60B | ecosystem: Engineered > Bioreactor > Continuous culture > Unclassified | place: USA...
CCCCGGCTGCGTCATCAGGTTACAGACAAAGATTTTCAAGGCGGACGATCTTCGCACCGCCTCCACAAGCCCTTTGACCAACAGGTTAGGCAGGAGGCTGGTGTACAGGCTGCCTGGCCCGACAATCAGACAGTCTGCATCCATGATCTCCTTGACCGCCTCTTCGTTGGCAGCAACATCGCCGGGGATCAGCTCAAGCCGCTGAATCCTTTTTCCGGCAAGCGGAATCTGGGACTCTCCCACCACCTCCGTGCCGTCCGTCATGGTCGCCTTCAGGACGACCGCTTGGTTGCTGGCAGGCAGAACTTTCCCCTTGACAGCCAGGACACGGCTCAATTCCTTGATCCCCTTCACAAAATCGCCGGTCACGTCGTTCAAAGCCGCCAGCAGCAAATTTCCCAGGCTGTGGCCTATCAACCCTTCTCCCTGCTTGAAACGGTACTGCAGCATCTTCTCCAGGAGCGGTTCCGTATCAGCCAGGGCCACCAGCACATTGCGAATGTCTCCCGGCGGCAACATGTTCAGATCGGTGCGCAACCGCCCCGAACTGCCTCCATCATCTCCTACCGTGACCACGGCCGTCAAATGCCAGTTGCGGTATTTGAGGCCGCGCAACATCGTAGAAAGACCGGTTCCCCCGCCGATTGCCACCACTTTGGGGCAGACAGGTTCCTTCATTCTCCCAACGCCTTTCTCAGGATGTTCTTTTTGTCAAATCTTTATAAACTCTTTATATTTGTGGGTGACTCCGTTTATACGTTCATTTATCCGTTATATGATTCGTTGTTCTAAGCATTTTTCGTTCTCTGGCCCATCAACCCTCTTTCAGCACATCTTTGTGAATATCGCGATGCTCCACGCGCGCATCATAGTGCCGTTCCCGCAACAGTTTCCCGATATACTCCGCGATGGCCACGGACCTGTGCCGTCCGCCTGTGCAACCGATTCCGATCACCAATTGGCTTTTCCCTTCCCTGGCATAAAGCGGCAACAAGTAGAGGAGAAAATCGCTGAGCCGCCCCAGGTAGGCGTCGACCCCTTCCGACTCCATGACAAACCGGTATACCGGCTCGTCTTTTCCGGAAAGGGCACGCAGGGACTCTTCGTAGTATGGATTGGGCAGAAATCGGACGTCAAATACCAGGTCGGCATCCATCGGCACGCCAAACTTAAAACCGAAGGACAACACATGGATCGCCAGCCGTTCCTCTTCTCTGGAAATGAGGATACTGGCCAGCTTGTCCCTTAATTCGCGGGGTTTCAAGCGGCTGGTGTCGATGATCAAGTGAGCCTGCTCCTTGATCGCCTGCAGTTTTTTCCGCTCAAGCTGGATGCCCTCCAATGGGGAACCGGCCGCAGCCAAAGGATGGCGCCGTCTCGTCTCCTTGTAGCGACGAACCAGCGTCTGATCGTCAGCGTCCAGAAAAAGAATCTGGAGGCGCAGATAGTCCATCTGTTTCAATACGTCCAATGCCTCAGAAAGGGCAGAAAAAAATTCCCCCCCTCGCAGGTCGATCACCAGCGCCGCCTTGCCAATCTTCCCGCCTGATTGCTGCAGGATTTCGGCAAATTTTGGAATCAGAACCGGCGGCAAATTATCCACACAAAAAAAGCCCAGGTCTTCCAGGCTTTGGACAGCGACCGTTTTCCCGGCGCCTGACATGCCGGTTACAATCACCAGCTCCACCGTTTGCATCTTGCAAACACCTCACTTCCCGCACAGGAGGTCAGCACCAAACCAACCGCCACGCCATTCAAGAGGAGGCGCAAAGGCATTCTTGCGTATCGTGCAGATGGTAATCCAAAAGCTGGAAATCAGGCGTGTAATGAAAACGCCCGACCAGCAGCCGATCATGGTTTAACACCTGTTTGATAAACAGGCGATCCCCTTCCGGCATGGGCAGTTGATCCAGCATCGAGATGGGATGCCATTGCAGCAGACCTTCCTGAGAATGGACCAGCATCTCACCGGCCGCTTCTTGCGCAAGAAAGAGAAAAAGCATCCATTCATGCTGGAACATCCCTTCTTCTTCCATCACCATGGTAAACACGCCCCGCAATTGGGGAGAAATCAGTTCCAGACCCGTTTCCTCTTTATATTCGCGATGCACGGTATCGATGACCGTCTCGGCAGGTTCCATTTTGCCCCCCGGGCAAGTCCACCATCCGCGCCTTGGTTTTTGCAGCAAAAGTACCTGATCGTTCCGGCGATAAAGACAAGTTGCCACACGCTGCACCCTGTTTCACCTCATCTTATGGAAGGATACATCGAAGACAGATCGCTTGGCAGGGCAGACGGCAAAATCAATCCGGCTGGCGGAGGTAAAAACGGATCGTCTGCGCATGCTTGGCCAGTGTGCTGACGGATACCTGGTAGGATGTCGCCACTTCCCGCTGCGTCACCGCTTCGCCAAAGTGCTTCCGCGTCAAATATTCCACAGCGGCACTCCATCCTTCCGGTTTGTGCAGGCGAGGGAGGTGTGGATAAACCCTCAGCAGAAAGCTGATCCAGATATGCCGGGCCTCCGACACATAGCCAGGCGCATGCCGTGAAAAGCGCTGCGACACCCTTTCCAAAACGGCCTGATACGGTTGCACATGCACGCCCTCGACCGGCTCACCGAGGAAGGCGAGGAGAAACTGGGCAACACGTTTTAATGTGCTCGCCTCTTCCGGGTTTTTCAAGTACTGCTTCAATGTCAGGATGGCTTCCTGATCGCCAATCGATCCCAGAACCTGGAGAATTTGCAGCTTCATCTCATCATGGCCAAATCGCAATCCCCAGTGAAGCATCGCCCTGAGCCAAGGATACTGGACATGCGTCTGTTCAGACCATGAAGCAGAGGGAATGCGGCGCAACTGTTCAATCGGCAGGTGGTACTGATAAGGGAGGAGGGGCAGCTTGTGGGAATGCAGCTCCTCCATCACGCGCAAGTAAAAACGCGGAACAGGAGATTGCGGATCCCTCTGCGCGACGGTATTCCACCACTTGATCGCCTCTTCATAGCGTCCCGTGTTGGCCGCAGCCACCGCGGTATAGTGATAGAGGCAGATATCGTCCACGACACCCAGCGCAATCAATTGCCGAAAGCGCCGGTATGCCGCCTCGTGTTCACCCAGGATTCCCAGGGTGGTGGCCTGCTTGAACATCTGTTCCACCTGCATCGGGACGATCTTTTTCAGCCGTTCCAAGACGTTTTGCAGTCCATCACGTTCCTCCAGGTGTCCGTACAACACAGCCAAATTGCATAGCGCATGGACATTTCCAGGGTCTTCTTTCAGCACCGTCTCCACCATCTGAAAGGCCGCCCCCAGGTTGCCCTGGTAATAATAAGCGAGGGTCAGGTTGTTGCGAGCCGCAATAAACCCCGGATCCTCTGCCACGATCCGCTCCAGGAGCTCCGTCGCCTCTGCGAACCGTCCCTCTTCCAAACACAGGCGAGCCCGGTCATGAATGCTGAACAGCAGCGTTTGCTGCCGCGGGCGGACGGTGCGTGGCGGACGGCCGAGAAATTGGCTGAGCATCTGCAGCATCTCTTCCGCTTCCTGCCTGTACTCCCCGTCCCGGTCCTCTTCCAGATAACGCAGCACGCATTCCTCGGCCAGCTCGTACTCCTCCAAGTGAGCCCAATTATTGGCCATATAAAAATAACCTTCCGTAAAGTTGGGATCCACTTTTTCCAACACATACTGGAGGATTTGATTGGAATCCTCAAACAACCCCATTTCCGCCAGAACACCAGCGAGATTGCAGTGATTGACCGGGTTGTCCGGCTCCCGATCAACCGCACGCTGGAAATATTTCAACGCTTTATTGTAGTTATTCCGGTCGAGGTACTGCAATGCCCGTTCAAAAAAGAAGTTGGCATCCATCTCAACCGGAATGACGTTGTCGCGGTGTTGTTTTTCCATATGTCCCTCCGTGTCCCAATCGGGCCCTGTTCTTGCTTCATTATATCATACGCTTTTTTGAAGTTCACAAAAAAAGAGCGGAACCATGTATCCGCTCTCGCAAAAATGCGCGCTGACCTATACCTTTTGAATCCGGAAAAGACTGCTGATGGAACCCCCTTCTTCGATCAAATGGATGCCTTTGGCCAGCAACTGCGCGACGGAGAGGACGACAAACCGCTCCGAACAATCGGCGGGCAAGGGCAACGTGTCCGTAACGACCACTTCCCTTATCCAGGGATGCTCGAGGCGCTTGACCGCGTCATCAGAAAACACGGCGTGCGTCGCGCAGATATAGGCTGGGTTGGCTCCTTTTTCCCGCAGCCCTTCCACTACGTTGACAATGGTTCCCCCCGTATCGATCATGTCTTCAATGATGATCGGCGTCCGCCCGGCCACCTCGCCGATGACATGCGTGATTTTGGACTGATTATGGGCAGGCCGGCTCTTGATCATGATGGCAAAGGGAGCTCCCATGGCGGCCGCCAACTTTTCGGCCGTTTTGGCCCTTCCCGCGTCCGGCGAGACGATCACGGGATTTTCAATCTGCTTGCTGACCAGATAATCGCACAGCATGTCTAGAGCCGTCAGATGATCCACAGGGATGTTGAAGAAACCCTGGATCGCAGGGGCGTGCAGATCGATGGTCACAATCCGGTGCACCCCGACCGTTGTCAGGACATCGGCCACCATTTTGGCCGAAATCGGTTCGCGCGGGGCATCTTTTTTTTCTTGCCGCGCATACCCATAGTAAGGGATCACCGCTGTAATGCTGCGTGCCGAAGCCCGCTTTGCGGCATCCACCATGACCAGAAGCTCCACAAAATGTTCGTTGATCGGATGGGAAAACGACTGAACCAAGAAGACATCCGTTCCCCGAATGCTCTCTTCGTAATGAACGTATATCTCGCCGCTTTTGAAACGTGAGATCTGGACCTTTCCTAATGGAATTTTCAAGTGCCTGACAATCTGTTCAGACAAGCGTGGGTTGGATGTCCCTGAGAACACCCGAAACGCACGATTCTCCTGCATTTGAAAGAGGTTCCTCCTTAAGTATTGTTCCGGCTCAAGTCTTGTCCCGAGCCTTGCCGCCCTGATGCCGCTCTGCCAGTTCCTGCAACACATCATCCAGGGGCAGCCGTTGTTCCCGCATAAGGACAAGAAGATGGTAGATCAGATCGCTGATTTCCCAGCGCAATTCCTTCGCGTCGCGGTTTTTGGCGGCGATGATCACTTCGGCCGCCTCTTCGCCCACTTTTTTCAGGATCTTGTCCAATCCTTTTTCAAAGAGGTAGGTGGTATAGGCCCCCTCAGGCCGCTCTGCATCCCGGGCCGCTATCACCGCTTCCAGATGGTTGAGGATGGCAAAACGCTCTGGCTCCGATTCTTTGGAAAGCGAAGAAAACGTCTCGGCAAGCGGACGTGAAAAGCAGCTGTATGTGCCCTCATGGCAAGCCGGTCCGGACTGCTCCACCAGGACCAGCAGCGTATCCCGGTCGCAGTCCACGCGGATCTCCCGCACGCGCTGTACATGCCCGGACGTTTCCCCTTTTTGCCACAACCGCTGGCGCGACCGGCTCCAGAACCAAGTGTTTCCCGTCTCAATCGTTTTTTTCAGCGATTCCCGGTTCATATACGCCAGCATCAATACCGCCTTGCTCTGGACATCCTGTACAATCACAGGGATGAGCCCCTGCTCGTTCCAGCGCAGGTTGTCCAATTCGTTCGGTTGCACCACCGCACTCATCTCCTCATCCAGACCCTGAAAACCTCTTGCTCATTCGAGCGAGCGGACCGGAATCCCTTCCGCGGCCAGGTACTCCTTCACCTGCCGGATGGTCAATTCCCGAAAGTGGAAGAGCGAGGCCGCCAGCACCGCATCCGCCCGGCCCTCCTTCACCGCCTGGAGAAAATGCTCCAGCTTGCCGGCGCCGCCCGAAGCGATGACGGGAATGTTCACGGCATCTGCCACTGCACGGAGCAGCTCCAGATCATATCCTTCTTTCTTGCCATCATGCTCCACGCTGGTCAAGAGAAGTTCGCCCGCGCCCAGTTCTTCCACCCGCCTGGCCCATTCCACTGCATCCAGGCCCGTGGCGCGCTGTCCGCCGTGGGTATACACTTCCCAGCGCTTCCCCTCATCGGTGGCTTGCGCATCAATGGCTACCACGATGCGGGCCGAACCAAACCGTTTTGCCCCTTCGCGTATCAGCTCGGGATCACGGACAGCGGCAGAGGCGATGGAAACTTTATTCGCGCCTGCCTCCAACACCCGCTCCATGTCCTCCAACGAACCGATCCCGCCACCCACGGTAAATGGAATCGGCACCACTTCAGCCACCTTGGCGGCCACCTCCACCATCGTGGCCCGCCCCTCGTTGGTCGCCGAAATGTCCAGAAACACCAGCTCATCCGCTCCTTCACGCACGTAGAAGGAGGCCAATTCCACCGGATCGCCGGCATCCCGCAATCCCACGAAAGAAACGCCTTTGACGACACGCCCATCCTTCACATCGAGACATGGTATCACTCTGATGGTTTGCACTCAAGCGCTCTCCTTCCCATTAATTCCGGACATCCTGGCTCAAATCGCGGTCTTCCGCTGCCCGGATCGCCTCCTTCAGCGAAAACGCGCCGCTGTACAAAGCTTTCCCAATGATCACGCCACGGACACCCAGTGGGCTCAGCTGGCACAATGCGGACAGATCTTCCAGCCGGCTCACGCCTCCTGAAGCGATCACCTCGCCGGCCCCTGTTTGGGCTAACGAACGGATGGCTTCCAGATTGGGACCGCTTAGCGTGCCGTCCCGGGAAATATCGGTGAAGATAAAGGTTTCCGCACCATTTGCGGCCAATTGGCGCGCCAGTTCCTCTGCCCGCACCCGGCTTTTGTTCAGCCAGCCCCAGGTGGCCACGTAACCGTCACGGGCGTCCAGGCCGATGGCCACCCGCTGCCCGCCGTAGTTTTCCAGGGCCCTCTTCACCAGCTCAGGGTTTTCAATCGCCGCGGTTCCCAGGATCACGCGCCTTACGCCACGCTCAAACAGCATCTCCAGATGCTCCAGTTTGCGCAAGCCTCCGCCCACCTGCACCGGGATGGAGACGTGTCGGACAATCGCTTCGATGGCGTCCAGATTGACCGGGCGTCCCGACTTGGCCCCATCGAGATCCACCACGTGAAGCCATTCCGCCCCCTGGCTCTGCCAGCGCAGGGCTGCCTCGACCGGGTCGCCGTAAACCGTCTCCTGCGCGTAGTCTCCTTGAAACAGGCGCACACATTGGCCGCCTCGCAAATCAATTGCCGGGTATATGGTAAACTTGGCCACCCTCATCCCCCTTATCGCCGATTGGCGTCGCTTTCCAGCCATTTCATTATAGCATTCCGGGCAACAGGATCGCAGTCCATTTTTAAACAGCGGCCCTTTTTACAGAACGCCTTTGGTCGAGGGCACGGCGGCAAAAGCGGCATCTCTTCTGACGGCCTCTCGCAGCGCCCGTCCACATGCCTTGAAAATGGCCTCCACCATATGATGCGTATTGCGGCCGGCATGGAGGAGAATGTGCAAGGTGATCCGGGATTCCAATGCGAACTTCCAGAAAAACTCATGCACCAATTCACTGGGCATCCGGCCTACCTGCCTGTCGGGAAACGCTGCATGAAACTCCAGGTGCGGACGGTTGCTCAGATCGACCACCACCTGCGCCAACGCCTCGTCCATCGGCACCCAGGCCTGTCCGTACCGTTCGATTCCCCTTTTGTCCCCCAGGGCCTGCAGGAACGCTTGGCCAAGGCAAATGCCGATATCCTCCACCGTATGGTGATCGTCGATTTCCACATCGCCGCGCGCATGCAGCCGCAAGTCGAACCGGCCGTGATGGGCCCAGGCATGCAGCATATGGTTCAAAAAAGGCACCGGCGTGTCCAGCTCGGCGGTTCCCTGACCATCCAGGCAGAGGGTCAGCCGGATCTGGGTTTCTTTTGTTTCCCGCTCCACCGTTGCAACCCGCCGGTCAGCCGCTTGGCTCATCATTCACTCATCCTCTCAGATGGATTCATCCCGGTTCCCTGATGGAAGCGGATTTCGATCGACTTTGCATGGGCATCCAGACCTTCAGCCTGCGCCAGGCGAATCACATCCTCCGCCACCTCCCGGAAAAGCGGCTCGCTGCAGGCGATCAGGCTGGTCTTTTTGACAAAATCGTCCACGCTCAGCGCAGAAGCGAAACGGGCCGTGCCACCGGTCGGCAACACATGGTTCGGACCGGCCAGGTAATCACCCACCGGTTCCGGACTATTGGCGCCAAGGAAGACAGCCCCGGCATGTTTGATTTGCGGCAGCCAGGACCAGGGATCGGCGATGAGCAGCTCCAGGTGCTCCGGCGCCAGGCGATTGGCCGCCGCCACCGCCTGCGTCAGATCAGGCATCAGCAGGATGCCGCCCCGCTCCTCTAGGGACTGCCGGGCAATCGCCGCGCGCGATAAGGTGGCCAGCTGCCGCTCCGCCTCCGACCGCACGGCGAAGGCCCACGCTTCGTCGGTCGCGATCAAAATGGCTGAAGCCATCGGATCATGCTCTGCCTGCGCCAGCAAATCGCTGGCGGCATAGGCCGGGGATACGGTTCCGTCACCCACCACCACCACTTCGCTGGGCCCCGCAATCAGATCGATGCCCACCTGGCCAAACACTTCCCGTTTGGCCAGCGCCACATAGATGTTTCCTGGTCCGACGATCTTATCCACGGGACGAACGCTCTCCGTGCCATAAGCCAGTGCCGCCACCGCCTGCGCTCCGCCGACACAATAGATCTCCTCGATTCCCAGAAGCTCGGCCGCCGCCAGCACATGGGGCGAGATGCCGTCAGGATGGGGGGGCGTCACGAGGACGATCTCAGGCACCCCGGCCACCTGCGCCGGAATCACGTTCATCAAGACGGAAGAGGGGTAGGCCGCCTTCCCGCCCGGCACGTAGACCCCTACACGTTCCAGAGGCCGTACCAGCTGGCCGAGGATGGTGCCGTTCTCTTCCGTATGCATCCAGGAACGCTGGCGCTGCTGCTCGTGGAAACGCCGTATCCGGTCCGCTGCTTTCTTAAGAGATGCAACAAAGGCAGGATGGACCGCTTCCCTGGCCTTTTGGCGCCATCTTTCGGGCAGCGCCGGCCTCTCCAGTTCTACGCCGTCCAGCCGCCGCGTCCAGCGCAAAAGGGCGGCATCCCCTTCCGCGCGCACGGATGCCAGGATCTCCCGCACGCGCAGACGGATCTCTTCCAGGTCCTCCGCCGCCGCATCCCGTCGTGCCATCAGCTCCTCCAGTGTCAGGACGGGGATCATGATCCACTCTCCTTCGCCAACTGTCGTCTCATCTTGTCCAACAGCATCTCGATCTGACGGTATTTCATCCGGTAACTGACCCGGTTGGCAATCAGGCGGGCCGTAATCGGCATCATTTCCTCCAACTCCACCAGGCCATTCTCCCGCAGGGTCCTCCCGGTCGAGACGATATCCACGATCGCCTCGGCCAGCCCTGTCAAGGGAGCCAGTTCAATCGAGCCATGCAGCTGGATCACCTCCACCTGCTGCCCCTTGGCGCGGAAATACTGGGAGGCAATTTGCGGGTACTTGGTGGCCACCCGGCGCAACGGGCGGCCGGCCTGTTCAGCCAATCCCGCTACGGAAAGCCGGCAGGCGCCAATCTGCAAGTCCAGCAATTCATAGACGTCACGGCTCTGTTCCAGAAGAACATCTTTGCCGGCGATGCCCACATCGGCCGCGCCGTACTCCACATAGGTGGGCACATCCATCGGCTTCGCCAGGATGATTTCGATCGCGGTCTCCGGAATGCGCACCCACAACTTGCGGGAATCCTCCAGCTCGGGCGGGAGCGGCAGGCCGGCTTTTGTCAGGAGTTGGTGCGCCTCTTCGAGAATCCGCCCCTTTGGCAGGGCGATGACCAGATGGCTCATGTCAACCCCTCCCCTTCCAGAAACACCACTTCATCCACGCCACGGCGCTTTTGCCGGGCTACAAACGCCGCACGCCGCTCCGCCTCCCAGCCATCCGGCAGCGCGATCATCTCCACCGCTTTGGGCGGTTGCGCCCGGCGCAAAGCCTGCGCCCGCGCGATCGCCTGCCGTATCTGGCCCGGCCTGTAGGCAACCACCACCCGTTCCGGCTGCTCCGGCTGGATCTGGCTGACCTCCAGCAGGCGGTCCACCTTCAGGGCAAAGCCCGTCGCCGGCGCATCTGTCCCGAAACGCCGCAACAGGTGATCGTATCTTCCGCCGCTCAAGACAGGAAATCCATACCCTTCGGCAAATCCTTCAAACACGGCTCCGGTATAATAGTTCAAAAATCCGATCAAAGTCAGATCCAGGATCACATCCTGTGACACGCCGTAGCCGTTGAGCAGTTCCCAAATCTCCTGCAGGTTGACGAGCGCCTCCTGAGAGCGCGGCCCCCCGACCAGGCGGGACAACGCGCTCAACCCTTCCTCGCCGCGGTAGACGTGAAGCAAAGCCAGCAATCGCTCCTGCTGCCCGCAAGACAGCGCGGATTGCTCCAGGCGCTGCCGGAAGGCCACATAATCGCGCCGCAGCAGATCTTCCTTCAATTCAGCCCGCAGCCGGGGATCATCCACGTTTTCCTCCAAAAGGCCGTCCAACAGACCGACATGCCCCAGAGCCAGCTTATACCCCTTGACCCCCGCCTCTTGCAGGCAAGAGAGGGCCAGCGCCATCACCTCGGCATCGGCCCCCGGGCTGGCCTCACCGAGCAATTCCACGCCGGTCTGGTAAAACTCGGCGTTGCGCCCGGCCTCTTGTTCCTGCGCGCGGTAAACACTGGCATGGTAGAGAAAGCGCAAGGGATACGGCGCATCCGTCAGGGAAGCGGCAACGCGGGCAATCGGCGCCGTCATGTCGGGGCGCAAGACCAGCGTATGCCCTTCCCGATCCAGCAGCTTGAACATCCTGTTGGTCAACGTCGCGCTGGCCGCACCCACCGTATCGTAAAACTCCAGCGTCGGCGTGATGATTTCGCGGTATCCCCACTGCTCCATCACACGTTGGATCCGCAATTCAAGAAATCGCTTGCGTTCTGCCATGTCGGGCAGAAAGTCCCGCATACCCAGCGGTTTTTCAAACACTTTCGGTTCCGACAAGCCAAACCCTCCTCGGGGACAGTCCCTGCCCTTGATCACTTTAGTATTCTACCAAACTAAAGTATGACGCACAACAAAAAGGTGCCCGCCCTCTTTCTCCTTCTTTCCGTCACCCGCGATTCCCCTCATCCGCCGCTTCCTGGGACCGCCGCTTCAGGGGACGGGCCGGATTGCCCCCGACAAAGGCGCCTGGCGGCACATCCCTGGTGACGACCGAGCCGGCGGCAACCACCGCCTGATCGCCGATGCGAACCCCCGGAAGGATTAAACTGTTGGCGCCGATCATCACTTCATCGCCAATCTCCACTTCGCCCAGGCGGTATTCGTCGATCAGGTACTCATGCGCCAAAATGGTGGTGTTGTAGCCGATAATCGTGTTCCTGCCGATGCGGATCAGCTCCGGAAAGAGAATGTCCATCGTCACCTTGTAGGCAATCGCCGTCTGCCGGCCCACCTTGATTCCGAGCAGCCTGTAGAGCGCGTTCTTCCAGGAGAAAAAGGGCAGAAAACGGGCCGTTTCGATGATCAGCACATTGCGAACCACCTTAAAAAAGGAAACCGTCCGGTAAACCTGCCAGAGCGAATTGCTCCCCGAAACGGGATACCTCCTCGTTCGCCTCATCCGCTCACCTCTATCCTTTTTTCCTGCGAAGCCTCGTCTCCACGTCCCGGTAGCGGGCTTTGTCCCATCTTTTCAGCCGCCTGACCGCCATCAGCCCAACCGCCAGCAAGACCAGCAACAGGCTGACCAGCTGGGCCGTCCGGATGTTCCCGTAGGCCATCGCCCCCGGTTCAAACAATAGGCGCATCGGCGTCCACAAGCCGTTGAGCAGCCCCTCCAGCCAGCGGGGCCCGTCAAAAGCCAGGCTGTCCGTACGCAGGCCTTCGATGAAAAAACGCCCCACCGAATACCAAATCACGTAACTCAAAAATACCAGGCCACGGCGAGGGTTGCGCCCGCTCAGCCAGAGAAGAACGGCCACGCCCAACAGGTTCCAGAGGGACTCATATAAAAAGGTAGGATGATAATACACCCCGCCGATATTCATCTGCTCGATGATCCACTCCGGCAGGTGCAGGCTTTCGAGAAACTCCCGGGAGACCGGCCCGCCATGCGCTTCCTGGTTCATAAAGTTGCCCCAGCGGCCGATGGCCTGGCCCAAAAGCAGCCCAGGAGCGGCGATGTCGGCCAGTTGCCAGAAAGAAACCCTGCGGAAGCGGGAAAAGAGAACCGCCGTGACAATCCCGCCGATCAGCGCGCCATGAATGGCGATCCCGCCCTTCCAGATGGCGATGATCTCACCGGGATGCTGCGAATAATAATCCCATTGAAACAGGACGTAATAGGCCCGCGCGCAGAAAATGGCGGCCGGGACCGCAAAAATCATGAAATCCAACAACAGTTCATGGTCAAACCCGATCCGCTTCGCGCGCCAGACGGCCAGCCCCAGGCCAGCCAACGCCGCCAGGCCGAGGATGATGCCGTACCAGTGTACCGTAAACGGACCAAATTGAAAGGCGATTGGATCCAGAACCATGTTTTGACCTCCTTTATCCGGCAGGCTGAAAAAAGGAAGTATGTCAGAAAAGGTCCTCGGCCGGATCGTCATCTTCCAGCACCTTGTTCAGCCGTTCCGCAAACTGGACCGCCGCGTTGTGGCCCATCACCTTGAGCCGGTGGTTCATCGCCGCCACTTCCACGATCACCGCCAGGTTCCTTCCCGGACGGACCGGTATGGTGACAATCGGGATGTCGATATCCAAGATTTTGATCTTCTCTTCATCCATCCCGAGCCGCTCGTAATGCTTGCCCTCTTCCCAGGCCTCCAGGCGAACGGCAAGGGAAATTTTCTTATGCGTGCGCACCACACCGGCGCCAAACAGCGTCATCACGTTAATGATGCCCACCCCGCGAATTTCCAGAAGATGCTGGATCAGCTCCGGGGCATTGCCGATCAGGCGGTTGTGTACCTGGCGGATTTCCACCGCATCGTCGGCCACCAGGCGATGGCCCCGCTTGACCAGCTCCAGGGCGGTCTCACTCTTGCCGATGCCGCTGGAACCCATGAGCAAAACCCCCACCCCGTACACATCCATCAACACGCCGTGGATCGTCGTCCGGGGAGCCAGCATCTCTTCCAGGTAATAGGTCAGCTTGCTGATGAATTGCGTCGTTGACAATGAGGTCCGCAGCACCGGGGTGCGGCTTTCCTCCGCCGCCACAAACAGCTCGGACGGGACAGGAAAGCCGCGCGTGATGCAAAAGCAAGGGGTTTCCTCCTTGCAGAGAAACCGGAAACGCTCCAACAGAACCCCGGACGGAAGGCTCTCCGCAAAACTCAGTTCCGTACGTCCCAAAAATTGCACCCGATCGGCCGGGTAGTATTCAAAATAACCGGCCAGCTCCAGACCTGGCCGGTGGATGTCACTGACCGTGATGGGCCGCCGCAAGCTTTTTTCGCCTGTCAGCACTTCCAGGTTGAAACGCTTGACAACCTGCTCCACCGTCACTTTCGATCCCAACGCCCTCACCTCTTTCTCCTCATGATAAAGGATGTGAAAAGGAAAGAAAAGCAAAGATGCCGATCCTGTCGCGCCAAGGCAACTTCAACTGTTCGCGCGACAAAACCGGCACCGCCGTCTGACTGTCATCGTTTCCTGGCGTCAGTTTTCGTGCCTGTAATTCACACTTTCATTCACGCAGGCGGGCAGCGGCTTGCCAGCCAACCCTGCCAGCAGGTTATCGGTCGCAAGCAGCGCCATCCGGTCTCTGGTTTCATCGGTGGCACTGCCCACATGCGGGGTGATCAGGAGATTGGGCAGTTGCAGCAGCGGGTGATCCCCCGGGAGCGGCTCCGGGTCGGTCACATCCAAAGCGGCATAGGCAATCCAGCCTTCCTTGAGGGCGCGGTACAGCGCCTCCGTCTGGACGATGGCGCCGCGAGCCACGTTGACGAAGCGGGCGGTTGGCTTCATCAGCCGGAATTGCTCTTCCCCGAACATGCCACGCGTCTCATCTGTCAATGGCGTCAAGACCACGATCACATCCGACGTTTGCAATAACTGCTCGAAGGGCACATAAACGGCCCCGATCTCCGCTTCATCGGCGCGCCGCTTGCGGTTGGTGTATTGCACCCGCATCTTGAATGCCTGCGCCCGCCTCGCCACCGCTTCGCCAATCCGGCCCATCCCGACAATCCCCAGCCATTTTCCAGCCAAATCGCTGCCAAACGGAATGTCAAAAAGGTTTTTCCACTCCCCGCGCCGAACCATGTCCCAGCCTTCGGTGACGCGCCGCATGCTGTTCAGCACAAGGGCAAACGCCAGATCGGCCGTCGCATCCACCAGCACACCAGGGGTGTTGCCAAAGGGAATGCCGCGGCGCGTGCAGGCCTCTACATCCACATTGTCATAGCCGACCGCAGCCTGGACCGCCACTTTCAAACGCGGCGCGAAAGAGAGCAATTCCTCATCCAGGCGAATCTTGCCGGAGAGAAACAGCCCCTCCGCATCGGCCAGCCATCTTCGCAACAGTTCTTTTGGAACAGGTTCCGTCGACTCCCAGATTCTCACCTCGGCATGCTGGCGGATCTTCTCCAGCGCCGCTTGCCGAATCGGCCCCGTAATTACAACCGTCGGTTTCACGCGGGCTCCTCCCCTCCATCATCCCCAGACGGGTCGTTTGTTTCATCACCATGCTGCCATGGCCATCCCGGATTTAAGCGTCATGCTGCAGCTGCAGAATGGCCAAAGCCTGCTTGTACACCGGGTAATCCACCATCTTCCCCTGCACGGAGATGGCTCCCACCCCTTTTTTCTCCGCCTCCTGGAACGCCTCGACAACCGCTTGCGCCCACTCCAGTTCTTCCTTGGTCGGTGAAAACACGGCGTGAACCGGCTGGATCTGCTTCGGGTGAATCACCAGTTTTCCGCGAAAACCCAGACGCTTGGCCATTCTCGCCTCGCGGATCAGGCCCTCCTCATGGTTCAGATCCACAAAGACAGTGTCAATCGGCGGATCAATGCCTGCAGCCCGGGAGGCCACCACCAGTTGCGAACGGGGAAAAATAAGCTCCTGCTGTTCATACGTGAGTGAAATTCCCAAATCCAGGCTGTAATCCACGGCACCAAAGGCGAGCCGTACCACCGCGGGGTCGGCGCTGGCAATCTCGTGGGCAAAAAATACCCCCCTGGCCGTTTCAATGAGGGGAATGATCTGCATCCGTTCAGACAACTCCCTGCTCACCCGGCGGATGTCCTCCGCAGAGCCTACCTTCGGCAACATGATCCCCCGAAATCCTGCCTCCTGGGCACAAACACAATCTGCCTGCCAGAACGGGCTGTTCACATCATTGACCCGCAGGTAGACATTGGAACGGGCCGCCCCGCCTTCTCGCATCACCTGGCAAACCGTCTGGCGCGCCGCCTCCTTTTCCTCATAGGCCACCGCGTCTTCCAGATCGATGATCACCGCATCCGCAGGACTCTCCAGCGCCTTGCGAATCCGGTGCGGGTCGCGGCCAGGAACAAACAAGTAGGAACGATGAAGCAACCTGGCTACCTCCTTTTTGCATCTCGATGCTTTCGAATCTCGGCGCTATGTAAAAACAAAACCCATTCTGGCAAAATCAAGGCCCGCATCACGCACGATTACTCTCTGCCGGAAATCACCCGTCGCGAAATGCCCGCTGGCTTTGTTCATACCAATCATTGCCATGCGCATCGTTGACCACCACCAGCGGGATGTTCTCCACTTCCAGTTCCCGCATCGCCTCCGTCCCCAGGTCTTCATAAGCGAGCAGGCGGACGGAACGGATGCACTTGGCCAGCAAGGCAGCCGCGCCCCCCACTGCAGCAAAATAGACGGCCCGGTAGGTTTGCAAAGCCGCTTTCACCTCATCGCTGCGCCTGCCTTTGCCGATCATCCCCCGCAATCCCAGTTCCAACAGCCGGGGTGTGTAGCGATCCATCCGCCCGCTGGTCGTCGGACCGGCCGACCCGATCACCTGGCCCGGCTTGGCCGGAGTCGGGCCGACATAGTAGATCACCTGGTCGCGCAACGTCACCGGCAAGGCTTCTCCCCGCTCCAGGGCCTCCACCATCCGCCGATGGGCGGCATCCCGAGCCGTCAACAATTTGCCCGACAACA
>Ga0066871_100691_pt1 | contig 16203 bp, 13 predicted proteins | sample CeladaPassage60B_FD_62209 | JGI IMG/M metagenome (GOLD analysis project Ga0066871, IMG submission 62209) | Cellulose-adapted microbial communities from the Joint BioEnergy Institute, USA - Passage3 60B | ecosystem: Engineered > Bioreactor > Continuous culture > Unclassified | place: USA...
AAAACGGAACAGGGAGTGGATCTGGATCCGGAGACGGAAGTAGCCATTATTTTTGGGACGAAGACGGGACTGGTGGAAATATCGCAAACGCTGTTGAATCCTGGAGATATCGCCCTCGTCCCCGATCCGGGGTATCCCGACTACTGGTCGGGAATCGCCATCGCCGGCGCCGAAATGGTGCCGATGCCGCTGCTGCGGGCAAACGATTTTCTGCCTGATTTCTCCGCCATTCCGCCTCATGCGCTGAAAAGGGCCAAACTGATGTTTCTCAATTATCCCGGAAACCCGACGGGCGCTTTCGCGCCGGCGGATTTTTTTGACGAGGCCATTCGCTTTGCTTCCGAACACCGGATTGTCATCGCCCACGATTTCGCCTATGGGGCCATCGGTTTTGACGGGAAAAAACCGCTCAGCTTCCTCACCAGACCGGGAGCCAAGGAAACGGGGGTTGAATTTTATACCTTGTCCAAAACGTACAACATGGCCGGATGGCGGGTCGGTTTCGCCTTGGGAAACCGGGATGTGATCCGTCTCATCAACTTGCTTCAGGATCACTACTTCGTCAGTCTCTTTGGCGCCATTCAAGAAGCCGCCGTCGCCGCCCTGACCTCCTCCCAGGAGTGCGTGCGGCGGCTGGTGGCCGTTTACGAATCCCGCCGGAATGCCCTGTTTGAGGAATTGGCCAAGATCGGCTGGCATGCGCCGAAACCTGCCGGTTCCTTTTTCGCCTGGCTGCCTGTGCCTGAAGGGTTCACTTCGGAACAATGGACCGGTCTGTTGGTCGAACAGGCGCACGTTCTCGTCGCTCCGGGCATCGGCTTTGGCAGGCACGGCGAAGGTTACGTGCGGGTGAGCCTGCTGGCCTCTGAAGACAGGATACGGGAAGCGGTGGCCCGCATCGGGGCATTGTCGCTTTTTTGAGTTGCCGCTTTCGATATAGAAAAACCCTCTTGACAGATGAGAATGGTTCCATTTATCATCTATCTAATCCTATAATTATAATTGGATTTATAAACTTTTATCTCAGCATACATCAAGGCGGTGACTGAATGACGGCAGATAAGGATTATGTACTGGCTACATACCTGGTGCACGGAAACGAAGACTTTCACAAAAAAGCGGAAGGAATCGCGGCCGGTTTAACCGTCGGAACATGGACGGAATTGCCCCAGGAAAAAAAGGAAAAAATGGCCGCCCATCTGGGAAAGGTCTTTCAAATACAGGAACTGCCGCCCACCGGCAACGGCGTTCCGCGGGCTTTGCTGACCATCGGTTACCCGACGGCCAACGTGACGCCCGATTTTCCCGCCATCTTGACCACCGTTTTCGGCAAGTTGTCCATGGACGGGCAAATCAAACTGGTCGATTTGCAATTGCCGGAGTTCCTGTTGTCCCAGTTTCCCGGACCCCGTTTTGGGATTGAGGGGGTCCGCCGGTTGCTGGGAGTGCAAGACCGGCCTTTGTTGATGAGCATTTTCAAGCAATGTATCGGGCTTTCGCTGGACGAACTGGAAGAGGAGTACCAAAAACAAATCGACGGCGGCGTGGATCTGGTCAAAGACGATGAAATTTTCTTCCGCGACGAGCAGGCGCCGGACATTGAACGGGTGCGGGCGTTTGAAAGACGGAACCGGCAGCGGCAAGAACGGACGGGCAAAAAAACCCTTTATGCCGTCAACCTGACGGGGCCGGTCACCCGCCTGCTGGAAAAGGCGAAACGGCTGGTGGAAGCCGGGGCTTCTTGTTTGCTGTTGAACGTGACCCCGTACGGGCTGGACGTCCTGCACCGTCTGGCAGCCGATCCGGACATCAACGTGCCGATCATGGCCCACCCGGCTTTCAGCGGCGCACTGTACGCTTCACCTCGCCACGGCGTTTCGTCCCCCTTGCTGCTGGGCAAGCTGATGCGCTGGGCGGGGGCGGATATCGTGCTTTTCCCCTCTCCCTACGGATCGGTGGCCATGCCGCGGGAGGAATCGCTGCAAGTGGCCGATTATTTGCGGGAGGAATCTGTCCACCGCCCTGCTTTCCCGGCGCCGTCGGCAGGGATACATCCGGGGCTGGTGCCGCTCTTGTTCCGCGATTTCGGCATCCAGTCCGTCGTCAATGCCGGCGGCGGCATTCACGGCCATCCCCAAGGCTCGACAGCCGGCGGAAAAGCGTTTGTGGCGGCCATCTCCGCCGCAGTCGGCGGCCGTCCATTGCGGGAGGCGGCGGCAGATGCCCCCGAATTGCGGGCCGCCATCGAAAAATGGGGGGTGGCGGAAGGGTGAGCGGCGCCCCCTCCTGTGAACGGACCGTCAACGGCCAACGGCAAACGGTGATCTTTTGCGACTTTGACGGAACCATCACCAGCAATGACAACATCGTCAGCATCATGAAACATTTTGACCCGCCCGGATGGGAACAGATCAAGGACGATATCCTGGCGCAACGCATCAGCATCCGGGAAGGGGTGGGCCGCATGTTCGCCCTCCTGCCCACCTCGCGCAAAGAAGAAATCGTCCGGTACGCGGTGGAAAACGTGCAAATCCGTCCCGGATTTCAGGAGTTCGTGTCTTATTGCCGGGAAAACGGCATCCGGCTGCTCGTCACCAGCGGCGGCATCGACTTCTTCGTCTATCCGGTCCTGGCCCGGTTTGCCATCCCCGTTTCCGACATTTATTGCAACGGGAGCGATTTTGGCGGCCAAAACATCCGCATTCTTTGGCCGCACCCGTGCGACGAGCATTGCCAATTGGACTGCGGCATGTGCAAAACCACCATCATCCGTTCGTATCCTTCCGAAACGTTCAAAAGGATCCTCATCGGGGACAGCATTACCGACCTGGCCGGGGCAACCTTGGCCGATCTGGTCATCGCCCGCGATTTTCTCCGGCAAAAATGCGCCGAACTGGGCATCCCGCACCGGCCGTTCGCCACGTTTTACGACGTCATCGAGATTCTCCGGCAGAGCGGACAACGGGCAGGGACGGCGGTTGGCGATGATGGTGATTGAAAAGGAGGTGGGCTCATGGGGACGGCAGAGAAAGCGGCTGTCTGGCGCGGAGCCATGAATGCCGTAAACGCGGAGGACGTCCAGCACGCCTTCGCCAAACTGCAAAGGATGAAGGAATGCTTTGCCGCCCGCGGCTGGTTTCCGGCGACCAGCGGCAATCTTTCGCTGTTGGTTGAACCGGCGTATCCCCCGCAGCGGATCATCGCCATCACCGCCAGCGGCAAAGACAAATCGGAACATACGCCGGAAGACTTTTTGCTCGTCGATGCCGATGGGCAACCGCTGGCCAAAACCAGACTGAAGCCATCGGCCGAAACGCTCATCCATACGGCCTTGTACGCCAAATTCAGCGATTGCCGGGCCGTCTTTCACATCCATACGGTGGCCAACAACATCATCTCCGAGCTCTATGCCCGCGACGGCCAAGTGACTTTTACGGGGCACGAGCTGCTCAAAGCGTTGGGAATCTGGGAAGAAGGCAGCACCATCGCGGTTCCCATCGTCGAAAATTACTCCGACATCCCCAAGCTGGCGGCTGAAGTGGAGAAAGTGGCGGACTGTCGGGTACCGGGCGTGTTGATTCGCAATCACGGCATCTACGTTTGGGGAAACAGCGATTTTGCCGCAAAGCGGCACTTGGAAGCTTTCGAGTTTTTGTTCGAGTATCAAATCCGGCTGCTGTCCCTGCAGAAAGAAAAGACGCGCCTGTAACATCCCCCATCGTGATCCGGCGTCCCTCAGGGCGTTGTCAACGGTGCGCTTTCCCTCAAACATTTTGCAAAAGGAGTGATGATTCATGGCAGTCATTCGTTTGCGCAACACCGGCAAAAGGATTGAAGGAGAAGAAAATGTCAAGGCCTTTCTTGACAGCATCGGCGTGCTGTACGAACACTGGGACACTTCCAAGCTTCCTGAACATCTGCGCGACAAATACTTGTTGTCGGACGAAGAAAAAGAACAAATCCTCGCCGCCTACGATACGGAAATCCGCTCTCTGGCTGAACGTAGAGGCTACCAAAAGTGGGACATCGTCAGCCTCAGCGAACAGACGCCCAATCTGGATGAGCTGCTGAAAAAATTTGAGCAAGTCCATACCCATTCGGAAGACGAAGTGCGGGCCATCACTGCCGGAAACGGCATCTTTACCATCAAGGGACCAAAAGAAACCGGCTACTTCGATGCGATACTGGATGCCGGCGACGTCATCTCTGTGCCCGAAGGAACGCCCCATTTCTTTACTTTGACGGACACCCGCCGTGTCGTAGCGGTCCGCCTGTTTATCGACCCTGCGGGCTGGGTGGCTCAGCCTTATGAAGATCCCGAATTCCAGAAGTAGACGCACGCTCACTACGAAAAATGGCGGAATCACCCATCCGCCATTGACGGAGCAGCCCATCACAACGGAAAAGCCTGAAACAAGCAACCGCATCCGCGGCCAAGTAAATCAAGACGCAAACTTCCGCTGGCTCGGCCAGCGGTCTTCTTTTGTTTATCAGCCGATATGTTGCCCTGCTCAACACGTTCTTGATTCTACGCACGATATCATCAAAGGCCCCGTTTTGGTCTGGGCGCCGGCGCGAAGCATGAAATGACAAAAGATCAACTTTGTTCAGTCTTCTCAAGCAATTGCTGGTGATGTAAGATGGAAATGCGGCTATTGTTTTGTCATTGTTCCGTTTGGCTCGTAAGGGTCGGTATGCGCGTTCATGCCCTTTGAAATGCCCGGACCGTTCAAACATACCTTGTCGTCGTTAGGGGGTCGGCCTGCCATGCGCAAGCATCTCACCATCGCCTTGTCCATGGCCGTTTTGCTCATCGCAGCCGCAGCAGCCGTCATGTATGCCGTCAACAACCATTCGCCGGAACCACAAACGGGGGTCAAGTTGCTCGGCGTTGAGTCCGTCGGGCCGTTGAGGAACGATTTGTCAAAAGAACAAATCCAATCCTTCATCGATTCCGCGTACAAAGAATATGTGAAGAAAAAGGCGGAGAGTTTGCATAACGTGAACCCTGACACCGTCTTGGTTCAAGGGAAAGATTTTGCGGTGACGGCAAGAGAATTCATTGAATACAAATATCAGAAGTTGTTTATAGAGCGCCTCAACGAGACCATCTTCGACCATACGGTCGTAGACGGCCAATTGAAAGACGCCTTTGGGACGCCGGAATCAAAGACCGGCAACCTCAGCAATCAGGAGCTTCTTCGGCATTTCCTGAGCCGCTATGTGCTTGCCAGCCATGCGAAAGAACGGGGAATCAGCGTCAGCCGACAAGAATTGGACGATGCGATCTCTCTTGCCAAGCATGTACTGTCCGGCGCGGATGCCCATACTGGCATGGAAGCGAATGCCGCTGGCAAAGCGTCTTTTGCAGCCCTGTTGAAAATGAACGGCTGGACGGAAGAAGAATATTGGGAGATGCCTCAGATAAGAGAAGAATATGAAAGGGCCATCTTGCAACAAAAACTGGAAAACCGGCTGATAGAAACCGGAAAGGTCGGCAATCACCATGAGTTTCTGGCGTACGCAGACAAAATTCTGGACAGCGCAATCAAGAAACTGGATGTACGCTGGGATTTGCTCGACAACATTCCGTAACCCATCTCCGGGCTCGATAAAGGTGCCCTGGGGCCAAACAGCAGGAGAGGGCAGGGGATGTTCCCCTGCCCTTCTGGCGTCGTTGTCTCATTCTGCGGGAAAAAGATTACTCCTCAAACGGCCACTTCGGCAGCATCTTGCGAAGCGGTTTGTCCTGCCGGTAACCGAGCGCGTATTCCGCTTGCATAATCTGGTGAATCTCGCGCGTCCCCTCATAAATCACCGGCGCCTTGGCATTTCTCATGTAACGTTCTACGGGGAATTCATGGGAGTATCCGTTGGCGCCGTGAATCTGCACCGCGTCCACCGCCGCCTGGAACGCCACGTCACAGGCAAACCATTTGGCCAGGGAGGTTTCCCGCGTGCAGCGCAGGCCTTGGTTTTTCATCCAACCTACGCGGTACACAAGAAGCTGTGAGGCTTCATAGCCGGCCACCATCTTGGCGATCATCTGCTGCACCAGCTGGTGCTTGCCGATCGGCTGGCCAAAGGTGTACCGCTCATTGGCATACTTCACACTGGCTTCAATACAGGCATCCGTCAGGCCGACAGCGCCTGCCGCCACCGTGAACCGCCCGTTGTCCAGCGCCGACATGGCGATTTTAAAGCCTTCCCCTTCTTCCCCAAGGAGATTTTCCTTGGGCACGCGGACATCCTCGAGGAAAATCTCTCCCGTGTTGCCCGCCCGAATCCCCAACTTATCTTTAAACCCGCGCGTCGTCACGCCAGGGAAAGTGCGCTCCACGATAAAGGCGGAAATCCCGCGGTGCTTCTTGTCGGGATCCGTCTTTGCAAAAATCAGAAAGTGGTCCGCCACATCACAGAGGGAAATCCACGTCTTGCTGCCGTTGAGGATGTAATAATCCCCATCCTTCACCGCACGCGTCTGAATGGAAGCCACATCGGAACCGGCGTTGGGTTCTGTCAGTCCAAAAGCGCCGATTTTTTCACCCTTGGCTTGCGGGATCAGATATTTTTCCTTCTGATATTCCGTCCCCCATTGCAACAGGGTCATGCTGTTAAGCCCCGTATGCACCGAGACGGCGGTCCGGAAAGCCGTATCCCCCCGCTCCAGCTCGGCGCAGACAATGGCCAGCGTATTATAATCCATCCCCTGTCCGCCGTACTTCTCAGGGATACAAACTCCCATCAAGCCAAGATCAGCCAATTTGTCAATGATGCTCATTTCAAAATGCTGCTTGGCATCCCACTCCTGGATATAGGGCATGATCTCCTTGTCCACAAACTGGCGGACCATTTTCTTGACCGCCTGTTGTTCTTCAGAAAGCGCAAAATTCATCATCCTGCATTCCTCCTGTTCGATGATCGATTCATTGGGTCGAATGGTTTCGCATGGATAGGGCGTCAGCAAGATCAAAAAAACCGGAACACGAAGGGTGACGATGGCCTTTCCTTATTGTTCGGAAAGTCTCCACCGTCTTATCTTCGTCATTCCGGCTCACGCCTGCGGCTCCTTGATCGGAAACGATCAATGGACACAAGCTGTGATCTTCATTTATGCAGGTGACAGTCTAATGTTTGTTAATTTTATAGTATGTCTTGAAAGCGCTTTTGTCAATAGTTGCTGTTCCTCACATCCATTTTAAGAAAAAGCACAGACCTCTTCTCAATTCCTTCATAAACTATAAACAACACGTACAGGAGGAAAAAAATGGACGTCCTTGTAAAAAGACGGGAGGATAAGGGGAGTGAGTGTCTGCTCTCAGCTGATCTGTTTGAAGCGCTGGGATTGGTTGAAAACAAAGAGTACACCTTACATGTTGGGCATTCCAATGCTATGGTCACATTTAAAAAACGTCAAGGAAAAATTAGCCGGTTATCGCTCCCACACACCATTTTTGAGCAACTTCATCTCCTGCATGGGATGAAACTGAATATCTGGAAAGCAGGCGATGCGATCTATTTGGGTCCAGTAGTAGGCATCTTCGTAAACCCAAGATATCTTTCAAGGATCTCAAAAGAAGATATTCCGCCATCGGCGAAAAAAGATGTCCAGGCCAATACGGTCACAAAATGCTTGATCTACTATTTTTCCCTGGCTCATATCAACTGGAAAGAAAAAACCATACAAGGATATACATCTGCCCCCGATTCAAGTCGCTGGATCTTCCATACGTTTCCCTTCCCCAATGTCATCTATGACTGTGGCGTCAATTTTGCAACCAAGCAAAAAGAAACAGTCAAGCGTATCCGGCAACGATTCCATAAAGATCCTGGGATTCAGTTTATTAACAACAGGGACTACCTGGGCAAGTGGGCGCTATATAAGAAGTTGAGCAAGTACAAAGAGATGCGACCATACTTGCCTGAGACGATTCGTTACCGGTCGGTGGATGATCTTCAAAACATGCTGGCCAACCATCGCCTGGTCTACATTAAATCGTTTTATGGCAGTCAAGGAAGAGAGGTGATGACAGTCAGGAAAAAAGAAAATGGTTTTGTCATCAAATTCTATCATGGCGGTCTCAAAAGCAAATTCGCCAACCGTTTTGAGCAAATCGAAAACCTAATCAACCACTTCTTTGGCGACAAACCTCTGATTTTACAAGAAGGAATCGATGTCCTCACCTACAAAGGAAGGAGACTGGATTTGCGTCTGTTGATTTGCAAAAACGGGTCAGGCCAATGGCAAGTCATTTACAACCAGGCCAATGTGGCAAAGCCTGGCGCAACGATCACAACGATCGGGAAGAATTATAAAAATTATGATCAGGTTTATCGTTACTTCCAAAAGACAGGACAATGCAAATCGATTCCTACCGATAAAAAGTTACGAAAGGAGACCATCAAAATTGCCCAATATATCGAAAAAGAGTTTGGTTCGCACGGAGAAATCGGGATGGATATGGCTGTCGACCGAAACGGGAAAATATGGTTTATCGAAGCAAACGCAAAACCGGAGAAGTTACCCATACCTGGTCTTGAAGACACCAAAGGCGTCTCCCCTCAGTTCCTTTCCACCTTTCAATACGCAACATTCTTGACCAAAAAAGCCAGTGGGGCCTTGTGAATCGTATTTCATTGTTAGGGGGTAAAAAAATCAGTAATCGAATCATCAACCCGTTAGTTGGTGTTTTTGTCTCCAGAAGCACCATTCACAAATTGACAAATGACAGCGACAGATTTGATAGGAACAGATTCGATTCCAATTTCCGGTTTGTCGAACTGAACCAAGCCAGTCATCAAACAGGAATCCCTTTGTATTATTTTTCGGATAATGATATTAATTTCAAGAATTTGACAGTCAGGGGAACGTACTATAACAAACTGAAAATGACATGGGAAAGAAAAACCTTTCCCTTACCGGATGTGTTATATGACCGTTGCGGCTCCGTCAGGTGGCACACTCAGGAAATAAGGAAGCTTTTTTCGAAACTGGGGATTCCGTCGATCAATGCACAAAATTACTTTGACAAATGGGATATCCATTTAAATTTACTGGAGATGGAAGAAACCCGCGCCCATTTGCCAATGACCATTCGTTACTGTTGTCAAAATGATCTGAAAGCTTTCATCATGATGTACGGTAAAGTCTATATCAAATCGGTAAACGGAAGACGCGGAAAAAAAGTGATGCGTGTCACAAGAATCCCGAACAGGGGATATCAATACAGTTATTACGTAAATGGCCTGGTCGTCGGCACTGTAAGACGGTTTCAAGATTTTATCAAAACGGCGCGTCCATTCTTTCATGACAACGATCATGTGATCATCCAGCAGGCCATTCCTCTCATGCAAATCGGCGACCGCTCTGTCGATTTCCGGGCTGAGGTGCAGCGGAACGGACAAGGCGAGCTTGAAATCGTGGGCATTTGCGCGCGCATCGGTCATTCACAATCTCCGATCACCACCCATTCCGAAGCTTATCGGTTTGAAGAGTTCTTCCAAGACTACTTAGCTTATAGCGAAAAGGAAACGGAGCGCTTGCGGAACCAGGTGGAAGATTTTCTGGTAGCCGTCTATCATTGCATGGAAAAAAATTATGGTCCGTTTGGCGAAATCGGAATTGACTTTGGAATAGATGAAAAAGAAAAAATCTGGTTTATCGAATGCAATGCAAAGTCGGCGAAAGTATCGCTCAAAAAAGCGTACGACGACAAAACGCTGCAAAGAGCATTTATCAACCCGCTGGAATACGCCAGGTACATTTTTAACAACAGGTAGCGCGTTCCCCTGCCTTTCCCCTAATCGATAAAGCCCAAAAGAAAAAGGAGGCCATCTTGGTGATCAAGTCCAAGTATGTGACCAATATCGAAAAGCTCCCTCACTTGTCGGAAGAGGAGAAGAACGTGTTAAAACAGGTGACCGAAAAGTTTGTGTTCCGCATCAATGACTATTATTTGAATCTGATTGATTGGTCCGACCCGGATGATCCGATTCGAAAAATCGTCATCCCCGATACAGGCGAATTGGAAGAGTACGGCAGGTGGGACGCATCGGACGAAGAAACCAATTATGTCGCGCAAGGCTGCCAGCACAAATATAAAACAACCGCCCTCCTGTTGGTCTCGGAAGTATGCGGAGCCTATTGCCGCTACTGCTTTCGGAAACGGTTGTTCCGCGCCGATGTGAAGGAAGTGACGGCCGATGTCAGCGACGGCATCGATTATATTGCGAGAACCCCTGAGATTAATAACGTGCTGCTGACCGGCGGCGACCCGCTCATTTTGGCAACCAAAAAACTGCAGCTCATCCTTGACAAGTTGAGGGCCATTGAACATGTCAAAATCATCCGCATCGGCTCAAAAATGCCGGTGTTCAATCCCATGAGAATTTATCAGGACCAGGAGCTGCTGGATGCGATTCGCCAGCATTCTACCGCGGATCAGCGGATCTATATCATGGCGCACGTCAATCATCCGAAAGAACTGACGGAAGAGGCCAAAAGGGCTTTCCAGTCTTTACATGATGCGGGAGCCATCGTGGTCAACCAGACCCCGGTTTTAAAAGGCATCAATGACGACCCGATTGTCCTCGGCGCATTGCTGGATCGGTTGTCCTGGGCGGGAGTCACTCCGTATTATTTCTTTGTCAACCGGCCGGTGTCCGGAAACCGTTCCTTCGTCCTGACCCTGGAAGAGGTGTACAAAATCGTTGAAGAGGCCAAAGCCAGGACATCGGGATTGGGGAAAAGGGTCAGGCTCTGCATGAGTCACAGTTCCGGAAAGATCGAAATCCTGGCGATTGAAAACGGCAAGGCATATCTCAAATATCATCAGTCCCGGGACGGGGAATACGGCAAGTTCATGGTTTTGGATTGTCCGAAAGAGGCCACCTGGTTTGACGATTTGCCAGGAAACGAACAATATTGGAAAAAAACGTAAGAATCGACAAACGAAATATGATTTTTAAATACAGAGAAAAGGGGAAAGGTACATGTGAATCAAAATCGTACACCCTTGTTCTCAGGATTGGCAGAACATGCGAATCGGAAGCCCATCCAGTTTCATATCCCAGGCCACAAAAGAGGCGCCTGGATAGAGCCGGAGTTCAGGCGTTTTATCGGGGATAACGCGCTGTCTATCGATTTGATCAATATTGCACCCCTCGACGATCTTCACGCTCCATCCGGCATCATTCGCGAAGCGCAAGAGCTGGCGGCGGATGCGTTCGGCGCGGACGGTACGTTGTTCTCCGTACAAGGAACGAGCGGCGCCATCATGACCATGATCCTGTCCGTCTGTTCTCCCGGAGACAAAATCATTGTTCCACGCAATGTGCACAAATCGGTCCTGACCGCCATGATCCTGGCCGGAGCACAACCGGTTTTTGTTGCTCCGGCGATGGATCGCCGGCTCGGGATTACGCACGGAATCCCGATCAGTTCGCTTATTGAAGCGCTCAATCATCATCCCGACACAAAAGCGGTTCTGGTGATCAACCCGACCTATTTCGGCGTTTGCACCGATCTGAAACAGATCGTTCAATTGACGCATGCCCACAACATTCCTGTGCTGGTCGATGAAGCCCACGGCGCGCACATTCACTTTCACCACCTGCTTCCCTTGTCCGCTATGCAGGCCGGTGCCGACATGGCGGCCACCAGTATCCACAAGCTGGGAGGGTCGCTGACCCAAAGCTCCATCTTGAATATCCAAAAGGGACGGATCGACCCCAAACGGGTCCAGGTGATCCACAGCTTGCTGACGACAACCTCCACCTCTTACATTTTGTTGGCTTCTCTGGATGCCGCCCGCAAACAGCTGGCGCTTCACGGACAACAGCTGCTCGGAAAGGCTATCCATCTGGCCCAGTACGCACGTCAAAAAATCAATGAAATCCCAGGCCTGTACTGTTTTGGCGAAGAAATTCTCGGAACGGAGGCAACCTACGCTTTTGATCCGACCAAATTGACCATCCATGTTCGCGGGCTCGGAATCACCGGTTATGAAACGGAGAAATGGCTGCGGAAAACTCACAACATCGAGGTCGAATTCAGCGATTTGTATAACATCTTATGCATCATCACACCGGCTGACACCCAAGAAACCGTTCATCGGTTGATTTCTGCCCTGAGACAGTTGGCTGCACAACGAGCAAACCAGCAACATGTTGAACGTCTGGAGATCAAACTGCCGGAAATTCCCCGCTTGGCCATCCCGCCGCGAGAGGCTTTTTATGCGGACACGGAAATGGTGCCACTTGAGAAGGCGGCAGGGCGAATCATTGCTGAATTCATTTACATGTATCCTCCCGGGATCCCGGTTTTACTGCCGGGAGAAGTGATCTCTCCGAAGAACATCTCCTATATCAGAGAGCATCTGAAAGCTGGTTTGCCGGTGAAAGGCCCGGAAGACAGTTCCATTCGCCATGTGAAGGTGATCAAGGAATAGTCCGCGACGGACAATCCTCCTACACTTCGCGAGCGTTTCACCCTTGCCTGCGGCGGAGATAGCTGTTATGCTATCCGAGAATCACCAGCAAATGCCATGTCAAGGCTGCACATACATGACATGGGTTTACGCAAGATACGAGACAGCGATCAGTCGACAGGAGGATGTTCACCATGTTGCCATCCGTATTCATCTGTCACGGCGCGCCCACTCTGGTTCTGGAAGACAACCGGTATACCCGCTTTCTCAGCCAGTTAGCTCATGAATGGGAAAGGCCGCAAGGCATCATCGTATTCACGGCGCACTGGGAGAGCCCGGTCATTTCAATCACTCACACCGATCAACCCTATGAAACCATTCACGATTTCTACGGGTTCCCAAGGGAAATGTATCACATCCGCTATCCCGCCAAAGGGTCAACCGGATTATCCCAACGCATCCAGCAACTGCTGGCAAACGAGGGATTGCACGCAGAGCTGGATGCCCATCGCGGATTGGACCATGGCGTGTGGGTCCCTTTGAAACTGCTCTATCCGCAAGCAGATATTCCCGTGGTGGCCATCTCCGTCAATCCGGCACGGCCACCGGCGGAACAGTACCGCATAGGAAGGGCATTGGCCCCCTTGCGCAGGGAGGACATCCTGATCCTCGGCAGCGGCGCCACGGTTCACAATCTCCAGGCACTGGAATGGGACCGGCGCCATCCGGAGGATGTCGTCCCCTGGGCGGCCTCCTTTGACGACTGGCTCATCCGGCAGGTGACGGCCTGGGATCGGGAGACCTTGTTTGACTATGCCCAGCAGGCCCCGTACGCCAAACTGGCCGTCCCGACCGCAGAGCACTTGATGCCCCTTTTCCTGGCCATGGGCGCTGCCGATGACCAGCGCGAGGCCCGTCTGCTGCACCGCAGTTACGATTACGGGACGCTCAGCATGATTGCTTTGCAGTTTGGCGGGTACAGCGCAAACCGGGCAACGTTCATCCGCAAGACTTAGTCTGTCCGGAACAATTTGCGCCAGGAAGCTTCCGGCTCATTATGTTCCGAGTCCTGCATGCCAAGCGGTGTCTCAATATAAAGACTGCGGCTGGGGAAGGCCAGTGAGACGCCTTCCTCTTCCAAGATTTCCAGAATTCTCAGGTTGCAATCCTCTTTGATGCGCAGCCATTCTCCCCAGACCGTGGTTTTGGTAAAAAAGTACAAAAAAATGTCCAAGCTGCTCTCATTAAACCGGTCAAAATGGACGAAGATGGTTTCCGGATGAATGTCCGGATGCTCCTGCAACATCCGCCGGATTTTTTCGACGCACCGCTGGATTTTTTCGCGCGGGGTCAGATAACTCACTCCCAGGTGGCATGTGACTCGCCGCTTGCCCATTTTGCTCCAGTTCTTGATCGCCTCGTTGGCCAGCACCGAGTTGGGGATCGTCACCAGCGCCTGATCAAACGTCCGGATCAGCGTACTCCGGAACGTGATCTCCTCCACTGTCCCTTCAACACTGGGGGTCTGGATCCAGTCACCGATGGAAAAAGGTTTCTCCGTAATGATCGCGATGCCCCCGAACAGGTTGGCCAGCGTGTCCTTGGCGGCCAGGGAGATAGCCAAGCCCCCCAGTCCAAGGCCCGCAATCAGGCCATCGATCCGGTATCCCCACTCCTGCGCCAGCACGGTAAAGGCCAGGGCAATCAGCAAAAAACGAAACACTCGGGAGAGAAAAGGGATGAGAATTTGGTCAAATTGCAGGCCATACCGTTCCCCGAGCCGGACAAGCCATGACGACGATGCGCCCGACAGGTTGAACAGCCCCCAGGCAATGAGCAAAATCACCACAGAACGAAACAGTTTGTGGATGAATCCCTCCATGCCTGAGACGGGCAGGTATAAAAGCGCCAAATACAGCCCGATGACAATCCAGAACATCCGCAAGGGACGTTGATAAGCTTGCAGGAGAGAATGGACGAATTCCGCCCTGGTATTCCCCGTCCAACGCAATACCCTGTTGAACACGGTTTTGGTAAAAATGTTTCGCAGCAGCAAAAAACCCAAAAAAATCACGAGAGCGATCAACAGGTTGGTCCACTCATCCATCCATGACGCAAAAAAGGTCTGCAGACTGGCTATGATTGTCTCCATCATCGCTCCCTTCCTGTCTCCCTATGCCCTGATTGATCGATTTCAACAAACGGCTTGACTTGATCCGTCACTTCATTCCGAAAGCGGCTATACCGCCTTGATCTCAATGCCCCCCATAATGGACTGGCAACGGAATCGCACCCGCCTCGGCGCCTCATGAAGTTCTCCCTGGCTGGCCTCCAGATTGGCGAAAATCCCGCCGTTGCTTCTTCCAAGCAGTTCCATGCCGCCCATAATAACAGACCCTTCACAGATGACGGGCAAGTCGCGTGGAACCCTGATCTCTGCGCCGCCCATCAGGGTGGTGACATCAATCACCGTCTCCCCTTCCGGGATGATCGCCTGGCGCAAATCCAGCTCGATCCCCCCCATAATGGCCGTATAACCTCCGCTTTCCAATTTCCAAGGCCCGTTTTCAAACGTTTTCTGGATGCTGCCCATGATGGCCCAGCGGGAGTTGCCTCTTTGCGATGCCCCGAAAAGGATGCTGATGCCGATTAATATGATCACCAGCGGCCAGAACACTTTCCACAACCAGGAAAGATCAATCGTCCACCAACCGAGATTCCGCGCCAAAAAGAGGACTCCCAGCAGCGCAATGATCCCGCCGGCCAGCATTCCCCCTCCTTTTTGCGAAACCATCATCGAGACGCCCACCACAATCAAAATCACAGGCCAAAAATGGCTGAAAATCCATCCCAGACTGATTTCTGCAAAACCCAGATTATCGAGCAGAAGGGTAACCCCTATCACCAACAGGACAATCCCTGCCAACCATCTGCCGCCCATACTACCCCTCCCCATTTCGCGATGAACCCATTTTATCAAACTGCGGAACGAAGTGGAACGGACCGCGCTGCAATGTGTACAATTCTTTGTAACGCCCTCCTTTAGCCAGCAGCGCTTCGTGCGTCCCCATTTCAACAATCCGCCCCCGCTCCAGCAGAATGATCTTGTCCGCATGCCGGATGGTTGACAGGCGATGAGCCACGATCAGCATCGTCCGCCCTTGGGAAATCCGGCGGAGCGCAACCTGGACCGCCTGCTCCGTCTCCGAATCAATGTGGGCGGTCGCCTCATCAAGCACCAGAATGTCCGGATCATCCACAATCGCACGCGCAAAGGCCAGCAGCTGGCGCTGCCCCATGGACAGGGTAACCCCCCGCTCGCCAAGCGGTGTCCGCAAGCCCAACGGAAGCGACTGGATAAACGCCTCCAAGCCCACCATGCGCACCACCTGGTGCAGCCGTTCTTCGCTGACGGCACGGTTTAACGCAATGTTGCCGGCGATGTCGCCGGAAAACAGAAACACATCCTGGGGGACAATCCCCATACGGGAGCGCAGCTCGGCCACCGGAATTTCCCGGATGTCCATCCCGTCCAGCCGGATGCTTCCCTTTTGACATTCATAAAACCGCGACAAGAGGCGGGTGATGGAGGTTTTCCCCGCCCCGGTCTCGCCCACCAGGGCCACCGTCTCTCCGGGACGCACCTGAAAACTGACCCCTTTTAGCACCCAGTCCTCTTCCTCGTAAGCGAACCAGACATTGTCGAAGACAATCTCGCCGCGCACCGGCCTGGGCAAGGCGGCTGTCCCGGCACGTCCTTCCGGCCCCACCGGCT
>Ga0066871_100694_pt1 | contig 16044 bp, 14 predicted proteins | sample CeladaPassage60B_FD_62209 | JGI IMG/M metagenome (GOLD analysis project Ga0066871, IMG submission 62209) | Cellulose-adapted microbial communities from the Joint BioEnergy Institute, USA - Passage3 60B | ecosystem: Engineered > Bioreactor > Continuous culture > Unclassified | place: USA...
GGGGAACTGAACCGGATCGAATTGGCGGCTTTGCCGATCGGCGACAATTATACGATTGGGCCCGAGGATGCGGCGTTGGCGGCCCGTTGGCTCAACGTGAAGCGAGTCATTCCGATTCATTACAATACGTTCCCGCCCATCCGGCAAGATCCCGAACAATTCGCCGCGTTGCTGAAGCCGCACGGCATCGAATGCCACATTTTGCAAAGCGGGCAAAGCGTAGACGTGTAACCCGCGCCATTCGGGCAGCAGCGGATCGCCATTCGCTGCTGTTTCGTTTCCGCCCGCCGGACGGGGTTGACCGGTTCGTTCGCGCGGGCGGGGGCGGAAAATGCGGCAACCGAACGTAAAAGGGGTCAGAATGTCGATGATCATCGTACGCAATTTGACCAAAACATTGTCCGACGGAACTGAAATTTTGTCCAATATCAGCTTTCAAGTCGATCCGGGCGAATTTGTCGTCATACTCGGAGCGAGCGGAAGCGGAAAAAGCACGCTTCTGAAATGTTTGTTTCTTCAAGAACGATGGACCAAAGGGCAACTGATATACGACGGCGCCGACTTGTCCGGGGCAAGATGGACGGACAAGCTGAAGCTTCGCAAAGAATGGGCGTTTTTGGAAGAAAAACCGGCTCTCAATCCGCGCCGCTCGGCTTTCAAAAACGTCGTCGGCGGACGTTTTTTCCATTTGCCGGTTTGGCGGAAATTGACCGGCACCGTGTCGACCGACGAACATGTATTGGCGATGGACTATTTGGAAAAAGTCGGATTGCTCGACAAAGCGCACAGTCCTGTTGAAAAATTGAGCGGAGGCGAGCAACAGCGGGTTGCGATCGCGCGGGCGCTGGCAAAGGGCGCCAAAGTGATATTGGCCGACGAGCCGACGAAAGGGCTCGATCCCGAATCGGCGCACCGGGTGCTGCAAGATTTTCGCAATTTGTGCAAAAACGAGCAGATCATCGTGCTTTGCTGCATGCAAAATTTGGACATGGCCGAACGGAACGCGACGCGCATTTGGGGGCTTCAGCGCGGACGTTTGGTGTTGGACATCGCGGCAAGACGGTTGACGATGCGGGAAAAAGAAATGATCTTTTGACTGAAAAAACGGGCTTAGGCAGGGAAGGAGCTGTCGAATGGACCTGAAATTGCAACGCAAGTCCGTGCTGATCATGGCGGCCAGCAAAGGACTCGGCAAAGCGACCGCGCTCGAATTCGCGCGCGAAGGCGCTTACGTCACAATCGCGAGCCGCAACCCCGACAATCTGCTTCGGGCGCGGGACGACATCGAACGGGAGACCGGCGCCGCCGTGACGACGGTTGTGGCGGACGTCGCTTCCGCGGCGGATATCGAAAATGCGGTTCGCGTCGCTTCCGCTCGAACCGGGGGCGTTGACGTCTTGGTGACGAACGCGGGAGGACCGCCCGCAGGATCGTTTGACATGTTCGACGACCAGGCGTGGCAGACGGCATACGAAAACAATCTGCTGAGCGTCATTCGGCTTATTCGCGCAGCGCTGCCTTCGATGCGCGCCGGGAAAAGCGGAAGAATCGTCAACCTGACTTCCGTCTCGATCAAGCAACCGTTAAACGATCTTCTTTTGTCCAACGTGTTCCGCGCCGGCGTATACGCGTTGACGAAATCACTCGCGGCGGAGCTGGGCAAGGACGGCATCCTGATCAATACGGTGGCTCCCGGGCGCATCGAAACGGAACGTATCGTCTCGCTGGACAGACGGACGGCGGAACAGGCGGCGGTTCCCGTCGAAACCGTTCGCCAAAAATGGCTCGATCAAATTCCGCTCGGCCGATACGGAACGCCTGAGGAATTTGCCAAAACGGTCGTTTTTCTCGGGTCTTTCGCCAATACGTACGTGACCGGCCAGGCGCTTTTGGTGGACGGCGGAATGGTCAAAGCGCTGTAAGGCGCTATATGTGTGCGCTAAAGCAGTTTGTAACGATCGAATTCGCGAATGCGGCAGGGAGATAGGGAAAGGGGAACCGGTATGAAAACGGCAGTTATTTTGGCTGCGGGGGCGGGGAAAAAAGTTTGGCCATACGCGGAAATCCGGCCGAAAGCGATGATTCCCGTCGCCAATAAACCGATTGTCGGACACCAGGCGGAGTTGCTAACACGGATCGGCTTCGAACGGATTATCGTTGCGGCCGGCCCGATGCATGAGCAAATTCGCCATTATTTTCGAAACAACAACCTGGTGGACGTCATCGAGGTCGGCCCGGCGAAAGGCACCGCGTTTACGTTGGCGGCGGTCAAAGAACGGGTGGGGGAAGGGCCGTTTGTCGTGTTGTACGGCGATACGGTGCTCGAACAGCGCGACGTGGAACGTTTGATTGAGCGCTTCGAACGGGAGCGGCCGATGGCGGCGGCGCTCGTCGACCCGCTCAGGGACGAACCGACACACGATTGGATATGCTGCAATTTGGCGGACGGCAAAGTCGCGAACATTATGGGACATCCGCGCATGAGGTTCACTCACCGGTTTTGCGCCTTCGCCTTCGCCGAGTCGTTCTGGCCGTACGTGACAAACAATTCCGGGTTGTTCACCAACGTTCAGGTCGGCATGATGCCGCCCGTCGAAGGGCACCTGGAAATGTCGCTGGCCGACTGCATCGCGGAAAGTCACCCGGTACCGGCGGTAGAGGCGGAAGGGATGTTCGTCGACATCGACAAACCTTGGCACATTTTGACCGCCAATCATCTGATGGCCGCCAAACTGTGCGGCGAACTGAGGCAAAACGAGCTTGCGGAAGGAGCTTCGATTGATCCGACTGCGACGATAGACGGATTTGTCAAGTTGGGGCGAAACAGCAAAATCGGACGAAACGTCGTCATTCGCGGCAGCATCATCGTCGGCGACGACACCGTCATCGAAAACGGAGCCATCCTGCATGGCGACAACGTGATCGGCGACCGTACATACATCGGCAACTACTGTTGGATCGGCCGAGGCTCGACGGTCGGCAACCGATGCATTGTGACGCATTGCGCGGAGATGTCCGGAATGATCATGGACGCCGTCCATCTGTCGCATTATATGGAGTTTTACGGCATTATCGGCAGTCATACCGATTTGGGCGCGGCAACCGTATGCGGGACGCTCCGGTTCGACGACCGTTTTTCGGCTCATTGGGTGAACGGACGAAGAGAAATGCCGAAAGGTCACGCGAATGCTTCTTATTTGGGCGACTTCTCCCGGACCGGCGTAAACGCGATTTTGATGCCGGGGGTCAAAGTCGGCGTATACAGCGTCGTGGGCGCCGGCGTCATTTTGAACGAAGACGTGCCGAACCGGACGCTCGTTTACGCGAAGCAGGAGCTTGTCCGCAAAGAATGGGGGCCGGAAAAGTACGGTTGGTGAAAGATAAAGTACAGGGATACCTTCTGGCTCCGTTGTGGACGTGCTGTTTATGTTCGGTGTCTGGTGACGCCCGGGTTCCGTTGACGGTTCGGTGCAAGGGATGTCATCATGCTCCGTTGGTATCGGTATATGGGATACCGTCATGCTCCGTTGCAGCCGTATCGCTTTTAAATAACAACGTGGTAACGATACGGCTGCAAAAGTCTCTTTTGATGACATCCCTTGCATCTTTTGAGGCTGTTTGAAACACGCCTGCAAAAGTCGCTTCTTTCCTTCGGTAGTTCCCCTACCTTTTTCCGCTACATCGCATTCAAACGCGGGTACGGCGCAATTCGTTCAGCAGAGCGGCCATATCGTCCGGCAACGGGGCGCGGACTTCCATTCGTTCTCCCGTCCACGGGTGGAACCAGATCAGCTTCTCGCCGTGCAGCGCCTGCCGGCGAATATGGCGGCGGGTGCCGCCGTACAGCCCGTCGCCGGCCAGCGGATGTCCGACGTACGACAGATGGACGCGAATTTGGTGAGTGCGCCCGGTTTCCAGGCGAAGGCGGACAAGCGTATGCTCGGGAAACCGTTCAACCACTTCGAACCGGGTAACGGCCCGTTCGCCGGTTGGACTGACCCGCCGTCGCGTCGGATGATGCCGATCTTGGCCGATCGGTTTGTCGATCGTTCCTTTGTTCGCCGAGATGACCCCTTCGGCGACGGCCAAATATACCCGCTCAATCTTTTTTTCCCGCATCGCTTTGTCGAATACGTAATGGGCCAGTTCATTTTTGGCGTAAAGCACCGGACCGGTCGTTTCTTTGTCGAGGCGATGGATGTGCCGCACGCGGCACGCTTGTCCCGTCGCTTCGTAATAGGCGGCCACCGCGTTCGCCAACGTGCGGCGCTGGCCTTGCACGCTCGGATGCACTTCAATGCCGACCGGTTTGTTGACCACAAGCGCGAAATCGTCTTCGTACAGGACGTTCAGATCCATCCAGTCCGACGCAAATCCGGGTTGCTCCCGGGGAAACAGGCGAAGGCGAAGCTGGCGTCCTTGCCTCACAACGCCGCCTTCCTGAAGCAATTTTCCGCACAGTTTGGCGGGCAGCGGCAAATGACGAAGCACGCCGCCCAAAGGAACGGCGGCCATTGTGTCCGGGAGCCGAATTTCGTACCATTCGCCTTTGCGCTTCCCCGCTTGCAGGCGAAACGGTTGATGAGGTCGGGCGCCTCGATCCATGCGAACACCTCGTTCAAATGGCAATTCGCTTACCATTGTACTAAAATGCGATGCTGCGATTCAACGGGTTGCCGGCGCGTACCGTACGCCGGCGTGCCAATCGCTCACCCATTTCCCGGTTTGTCGCGCGTCTCGGCCATCCGGATCTGAAACAGTTTTTGTGAGCAATATTCGATGATGTCGCTGCGCCGCACAATTCCGATAAACCGTTCCATGTCGTCTATAACGGGAACGAAATTTTGCGCCGTCGCTTTGCTGATCAAATCTTCCATATTGGCGTTAATCGAAACCGGATGGTTGTTCATGCGCAGCGGAACATCCGAAAGCAAGTGCCGATATGCGTTTTCGAACGATCCCCCCGCGGTGTTTTTCAGGTACCAAAGCAAGTCGCCCTCCGTGACGGTTCCGTAATATTTGCCGTCGTCGGTCAGAACGGGCACGGCCGTGTAACGGTGGTACTCCATTCGTTCGAGCGCTTGCCGCAGCGTCGATTGCGACGTTAAATAGACGACTTCCCTTTTCGGAACCAAAAAAAACGCGATATTCATGCGGTACTCTCCTCTGTTTCAATGGTTCCAAGCATTTTTTTGAGTTGCCTACGCGTTTTGAGCATGTTGCATGAATGACGGTGCCGGTGGTCATGCTAATGAAGGGGTGTAAATCGTATGGCCAGAAGAAGAAGGCCGGTCGTTCCGAATGCCGGCCAAAATCTCGACCGGTTTAAAGTGGCCGTCATGCGCAATCAAGGTTACCGCGTCGACCCGAACAAGCCGGACAGCGTCAAGTATGAAGTGGCCAAGGCGCTCGGCATTCCTTTATCAGAAGGGTATAACGGACATCTGACGACGGAAGACGCCGGAAAAATTGGCGGACAAATCGGCGGCACAATGGTTCGCGAAATGATCCGCCTGGCCCAGCAGCGCCTTGTCGAGCAACAGCGGCAATAAAATGCCGGCATTTTTATCATACCATATCGCGGCGTTACGAGAAAAACTCCAGGCCCGGCCCGAACCGGGCTGTTTTCGTTTATTGGTTGAAACCGGTTACAACATTTCTTTCGCGATTGCAATTAAAAATTGTCCGAAACATCTTAAAAAATGTCATGTTTTTAGCTGCGGGTTCCGTTAAGATGGAGTTTGAAAACGAAACAGATCAAGAGACGAGAGGGGATAAGTATGGAGAAACTGGCGATTGACGGCGGCACGCCGGTGCGCACAAAACCGTTCGCGTCGTGGCCAGTTTACGGGGATCTGGAGCTTCAATTGCTGAAAGAAGTGCTGGAATCCGGGAAATGGGGAGGGGCCGGCTCGACCAAGCCGGGATACCAAGCCAAATTGCCGGAAATGGAACGAAAGTTCGCCGAATTGCAAGACGCCAACTACGCGGTCAGCGTCGCCAACGGAACAGTCGCGATTACGGTCGCGCTCCAGGCGGCGGGTGTCAAGCCGGGTGACGAAGTGATCATTCCACCGTATACGTTTATCGCGACGGCGACCGCCGCGCTGGCGTACGGTGCTATTCCGGTCTTTGCGGACATTGAGGAAGACACGCTCCTGATTGATCCCGAAAAAGTCGAATCGCTCATTACGCCGAAAACGAAAGCGATCATCGCGGTTCATATCGCGGGCGCTCCGGCGAACATGACTCGACTGAACGAAATTGCCAAAAAGCATAACTTGGTTTTGATCGAAGATGCCGCTCAAGCGGTCGGCGCCAAGTGGGAAGGGCGGGGCGTCGGTTCGCTCGGCGATCTGGGCACGTTCAGTTTGCAATCGAGCAAAAACTTGAATGCCGGCGAAGGCGGCGTCATTACGACAAACAGCCGGGAATTTTGGGAAAACGCCTGGTCGATTTGTAACGTCGGACGTATTCCGCAAGGCGGCTGGTACCAACACGAACGTTTCGGGCAAAATTACCGGATGACCGAATTTCAGGCCGCCATCGTCCTCGCTCAAATGACGCGTCTGGAAGAGCAAATGAAAAAGCGGGAGACAAACGCCAAACTGCTGGACGAACTGCTCGGAGAAATCGACGGAATCCGTCTGGTGAGGCGAGATCCGCGGGTCACCCGGCACGCCTACCATTTGTATATTTTCAAACTTGCACCGGACTTGGCCGAACGAATCAATAAAGAACAATTCGCCAAACAGGTGACGGCGGAAGGCGTTCCGTTGTCGACCGGTTACGTTCCGCTCAATAAAAACAAGGCGATCCTTGGCAAGATTAAGGAATGGACCGGCGAAGAACGCGAATACGATTGCCCCGTCTGCGAACGATTGTGCGCCAGGGAAGCGTTTTGGTTGACCCAGAACGTGCTTTTGTCCGACGAGCAGGATATGCATGATATCGCGCGGGCGCTCCGAAAAGTGATCGCTTCGTACCAGTGACATCCCGCAGAACGGTCCGCTAAAAAAACCGGCTTTTTCCGAAAAGAAGGCTGGTTTTTTTCGGCATTTGCCGGTAAAATGAATGTGGTTCAACACCGTTCGTTTGCCTGACCGCAATCGAATTTTTTGATCGTTGAGGGAGGAAAATCGGGATGAAGTTGACCAACAAAATCGGTGTCATTGTGGACAGTTTTCGTGTCGGCGTCCGCGAAGGGCTGAAAAAAGCGAAAGAAGTCGGTGCGGATGGCGTGCAAATTTACGCGACGCACGGCGAAATGGATCCCGATCAATTGTCTTCGGCCGCGCGCAAAGAACTGAAAGCGTACATCGAATCGCTCGGCCTGGAAATATCCGCGCTGGTAGGCGATTTGGGCGGGCACGGATTTCAAGACAAAGAGGAAAACAAATGGAAGATTGAAAAATCGAAACGGATTCTCGATCTGGCCATCGATCTCGGGACCAACATCGTAACGACGCATATTGGCGTCGTGCCCGACGATCCGAACAGCGAAATTTACGAAACGATGCAAAAAGCGTGCGACGAGTTGGCACGCTACGCCAACAGCATCGGCGGTTATTTCGCCATCGAGACGGGCCCGGAGACGGCGGCCCATCTGAAAAGTTTCCTCGATACGCTGAGCACGAAAGGCGTTGCCGTCAACTTCGACCCGGCGAACATGGTGATGGTGACCGGCGACGACCCGGTCCAGGGCGTCCATACGTTGAAAGATTACATCGTGCATACGCACGTAAAAGACGGCATTCAGATCCGGAAAGTGGACCCGCGCGAAATTTACGGTTCCGTCGGGTACGAGCCGATGGACCACGGCAAAATTGCCGAAATGGTGCGGGCTGGCGAAGTGTTCAAGGAAGTGCCGCTCGGCGAAGGGAGCGTCGATTTCGACGCGTACTTCAAAGCGTTGCAGGATATCGGCTATACCGGCTATTTGACGATCGAGCGCGAAGTCGGCGACCAGCCGGAAGTCGACATCCGCAAAGCGGTTGAGTTTATTAAACGATACAAATAATAAATCGTTTTGGCAAATGGACAAAAAAGGACCGCGGGAAACGAACCGCGGTCCTTTTTGATGGTAGTAACGGCGGTTCTTGTAACTTCTTATACAAAATTACGTATAGTTACATATCGCGACGAGAGAGGAGGATCTCCTGTGGAATCGTGGAACGAGCGGTTAACCGAACTGAAACAAAAAATGCGTAACCGTCAAAAATGGGAAGACCGATTGCAGCGGTTGAACGATCAGGCCAAACAATTGCGTAACCGGGTCGTCGAACTGGAAATACAATTGGAGAAAGAAAACGAAGATGTGGAAAAACTGATGAGACTGTCTTGGGCGAATTTGTTTCATACGCTGCTCCGCAGCAAGGAGGAACAACTGGAACTTGAACGGCAACAGGCGTTGGCCGCGGCGCTTCGCCTGCAGGAAACGCGGCAGGCGCTAAAATCGTTGGAAGACGAGATCGCAGATTTGAAAGGGCAACTGGCCGGCGTGATCGGCGCGGATGCGGAATACGAACGTCTTCTAAGGCAAAAGGAAGAATGGATGAGAGCGGAACGTCTTCCTTCGGTCAAACGTTTGGCGGAGTTGGACGAATCGATCGCCGATTTTACGGTCAAACGCAAAGAAATCCGCGAGGCGGCAGATGCCGGCCGTCGGCTGCAGGCGGCGCTCCGGGATGTGGAGCAAAGTTTGTCCGACGCGAAAAAATGGGGAACGTGGGATATGCTCGGCGGCGGCATGATCAGCACGGCCGTCAAGCATAGCCATATCGACCGCGCGAACGAACGCCTTCGTAAAGCGGAGCAACTGATGCACCGTTTTGAGCAGGAATTGGCTGATGTCCACCGGACCGTCGACCTGGGGATTGAAGTCGGCGGGTTCGTCAAATTCGCCGATTATTTTTTCGACGGTCTGATCTCCGACTGGGTCGTGCAACGAAAAATCAGCGATTCGCTGGAACACGTTCGAGCCGAACTCCGCAAAGTCGACAATGCGTTGCGGTCGTTGGAAAACGAGGAGCGGCAAGCGGAAGCGGAGCTTGAACGTCTGAAAAACGAGCGGATCGCCCTGATCGAAGGGGCCCGGTAGACGAACCGTTTTATGTAAGCAAGTTTGTCATCGCCGGCTTCATGCCAGGGAACGGAGTTGATGCCAAATGACGACGATGCCGGTCGAATCGGTGCTGCCGGCGCTTGCCAATGCGCTCGCGAACAGCCCGAACGCGGTGCTGGTCGCGCCGCCGGGCGCGGGCAAAACGACGCGAGTGCCTCTCGCATTCATGGACGAGCCATGGCTAAAGGGACAACGCATCCTGATGTTGGAACCGCGGCGTCTGGCCGCCAGGGCGGCCGCCCGATTTATGGCTGCTTCGCTCGGCGAACAGGTCGGGGAGACGATTGGTTACCGGGTCCGCTCGGATAGCCGGGTGAGCTCGCGGACGCGCATCGAGGTTGTGACCGAGGGCGTGCTCACGCGTATGTTGCAAAACGACCCGACCTTGGACGGCGTCGGAATCGTCATTTTCGACGAATATCACGAGCGGAGCCTTCAGGCGGATTTGGGTCTTGCCCTATGCCTGCATGTCCAGTCGGCGCTCCGGGACGATCTGCGCCTGCTTGTCATGTCGGCAACGCTGGATGCGGAGCCTGTCGCCGCCTTGATGAGAAACGCCCCAATCATAGTCTGCGAAGGGCGTTCTCATCCGGTGGAAACCCGCTACGCGGAACGCCGCGTCGAAGAACGCACGGAAATGGCCGTTGCCAAGGCGATCCGGCGCGCGTTGGCGAGCGACACGGGCGACATTCTCGTATTTTTGCCGGGCGCCGGGGAAATTCGCAAAGTGCAATCGCTGTTGGAACAATCCGATTTGGGTCCCGGCGTACGAATCGCGCCGTTGTACGGGCTTTTGTCGCAACAAGAACAAGACGAGGCGATCGCGCCGTGCCCCGCCGGCGAACGCAAAGTCGTGCTGGCCACGTCCATCGCCGAGACGAGTTTGACGGTCGAAGGGGTTCGCGTCGTGATCGACAGCGGGTGGATGCGTGTCCCGCGCTTTTCGCCGCGAACCGGCATGACGCGTCTGGAAACGGTGCCGGTGACGCGCGCCTCGGCGGATCAAAGGCGGGGGCGGGCCGGGCGTCTGGGGCCGGGTGTTTGTTACCGTCTGTGGACCGAGCAGGAACATCGTCAGCTTTCGCCGCACAACGTTCCGGAAATTTTGGCATCCGACTTAGCCCCGCTCGCGTTGGAATTGGCCGTATGGGGAATCGGCGATCCGTCCGAACTTCGCTGGCTCGATCCGCCGCCCGGCGGCGCGTACGAACAGGCGCGAGAGCTTCTCAGACAAATGGGCGCGTTGGACAACCGGGGCGCGGCGACGCGATACGGCCGGCAAATGGCCGAATTGGGGATTCATCCGCGCCTCGCGCACATGATCTTGAAGGCGACGTCGCTCGGTTTCGGAGGTCTCGCCTGTGATTTGGCCGCGTTGCTCGGAGGGCGCGACGTGTTCCGCGGCGATCCGTCCGAACGCGATGCCGATTTGCGCGACCGCCTCAAGGCGCTGCGCGCCATCGGCACCGGCGGGATCGACACACGCCACCGCGTCGACGTATCCGCTGTCCTGCGCGTCTCCGAGGATGCAGAGCGCTGGAAGCGAACGCTCCGGATCGAAAGCGGAGGCGCGGACGATGTTGACGCTTGCGGACTCGTGCTTTCGTTCGCCTATCCGGACCGGATCGCTCAACGCCGGGGCGACGGCCGTTATTTGCTGGTTAACGGCCGCGGGGCTTACATTCCCGGCGCGCAGCCGTTATCGCGGGAACCGTACCTGGTTGCGGCCGAACTGGACGACGCGGGGTCCGAGAGCCGCATCGTGTTGGCCGCCCCGATCGCCGCGGACGACATCGAGCGGCATTGGAAAGAACAGATCGAGGTACAGTCGTCCGTCGAATGGGACCATTCGGCGAAAACGGTGCGCGCGCGAACACGCGTTCGTCTGGGCGCGCTCATTCTGAAAGAAACCCCGCTGGCGGAACCCGCGCCGGACGATACGGTGAAAGCGCTGCTTGAGGGCATTCGCGAGGAAGGGTTGGAGTTATTGCCCTGGAACCGGTCTTCCCGGCAGCTTCGCCAGCGGATCGCGTTCCTGCGCAGGTTGGAGCCCGGCTGGCCCGACGTTTCCGACGACGCTTTGACGGAAACGTTGGAAGAGTGGCTGGCCCCGCACCTGTATGGCCTAAAAAACGGCGACGACTTGCGGAAGCTGGACCTTACGGCGGTCTTGGCGAGCTGGCTCCCTTGGGACCGGCGCAAGACGCTGGACGAACTGGCCCCGACCCATATCGTCGTGCCGAGCGGTTCGCGGATCGCCATCGATTACAGCGATCCGGAGGCTCCGGTGTTGGCCGTCCGCATCCAGGAGATGTTCGGAATGAAGGAAACGCCGCGAATCGCGGGGGGAAGAGTGCCGCTTACGCTGCATCTGCTTTCTCCGGCTCATCGGCCGGTTCAGGTGACGCAAGATTTGGCGAGCTTTTGGCGGACGGCGTATTTCGAGGTGCGCAAAGATTTGAAAGGAAAATATCCGAAACATCATTGGCCGGACGACCCGCTCGTCGCCACTCCGACCCGTCGGGCCGGGCAGGGACGTTTTTCGGGATAACGCAAGTACCCCGACCGCGGTCCGGCGCAAAAACCGGACGTTGGTCCGTTTTGGTTTAAACTTCCTTCATTTAAATTTTTTATTATAAAATTGAAAAACAAATCGAAACCTGACAAAAAACGGTCGTTCCGTTCGGCGGACGTTTCGGATCGGAGAAGGGAGAAAGATGAAACCATCACAGCCGACGATTCCTATTCGCTCTTTTGTCAAACTGGTCAAAGACACGAAACCGCCGCTTGCGCTGTTGGCCGTCGCTCTCCTGTTCAGCGTCGGCACGACGGTCGTCAGCCTGGCCGTCCCGATTTTGACCAAACATTTGGTGGACCGATTTACGCTTTCGTCTCTCGACACGGGTCAAATTTTGCTGTTGGTCGGCGCCTTCATCGTTCAGGCGATCGCCAGCGGTGTGTCGCTCTATTTGCTGAACCGGGTCGGACAAAGTGTCGTCGCCGGATTAAGGGACCGTTTATGGAAAAAATTACTTTCGCTTCCCGTCTCCTTTTACGACAGCCACCGGACCGGCGACACGATCAGCCGGATGACCAACGACACCGGCGTCGTGAAAGGTTTGATCGCAGACCATTTGCCCGGTTTTTGCACGGGCGTCATTTCCATCATCGGGTCGGTCATCATTTTGTTTATGCTCGATTGGCAATTGACGGCGTTGATGCTCGTCGCCATCCCGCTGACGCTCGCCATTATGGTGCCGCTCGGACATCAAATGTACCGCGTTTCCAAAGGGATGCAGGACGAGACGGCGAGTTTTACGGCCGAGCTGAACGAAATTTTGTCGGAGATCCGGCTGGTCAAATCGTCGAACGCGGAGATGGCCGTCTACCGCAACGGGAAAACGGGCATCGCCAATTTGTTTAGGTTCGGCTTGCGCGAAGCGAAAGTGATGGCGATGATCGCGCCGCTCATGACGTGTGTGCTCATGTTGCTGGTCGTCGCCGTGATCGGCTACGGCGGCATGCGGGTATCGTCGGGGGCGTTGACGGCCGGGGACATGGTCGCGTTTATTTTGTATTTGTTTCAAATCGTCATTCCTGTCGGCCAACTGATGCAGTTTTTTACGCAGTTGCAAAAGGCGATGGGGGCGACGGAACGGATTGCGTCGACACTTTCGCATCCGGAAGAAGATTATGCGTCCGGCCGCGAAGTGACCGACATTCGCGAACCGATTACGGTCGATCATGTGACGTTCGCGTATCCGGGCGGAGAACCTGTGCTAAAAGACGTCCATTTCACGATCATGCCCGGCAAAGTGACGGCACTCGTCGGGCCGAGCGGAAGCGGAAAAACGACGCTGTTTGCGCTTCTGGAACGGTATTATCACCCGCAAAAAGGAACGATACGGCTTGGCGATGATCCGATCGACTCGTTCTCGCTCAAGTCGTGGAGAAAACAAATCGGGTATGTGTCGCAGGGAAGTCCGCTGATCGCGGGAACGATCCGCGAAAACATATGTTTCGGCACGGACCGGGATGTTAGCGACGAGGAGTTGCGGCAAACCGCGCGGATGGCGTACGCCGACACGTTCATCGAAGCGCTCCCGAATGGATACGACACGGAAGTCGGCGAACGCGGCATGAAGCTGTCGGGCGGCCAACGCCAGCGCATTGCGATCGCTCGCGCGCTTTTGCGCAATCCGAACATCCTGATGCTCGACGAAGCGACATCGAATCTCGACAGCCAGGCGGAAATCGTCGTGCAGCAGGCGTTCAAAAATTTGATGAAAGGCCGCACGACGATCGTGATCGCGCACCGATTGTCCACCGTCATCGACGCCGATCAAATCGTGTTTATTGAAAAAGGGGTCGTCACCGGAATCGGAACGCACGAACAATTGTTCCGTACGCATCCGATGTACCGCGAATTCGCCATCCAGCAATTGCGGATGGAAGAACACGAGGTGAACGGGCGGTCTGAGGCGTCGCGATAATGTTATGCGCGATTGCCGGCAGACCGCCGGTTGTTTTCCAACCATTCACGCGTAAACGAGACGCCCGTCCGCGTTTTCCGCGTTTATCGGCCGATCCGACGCAACCGTCCTCATGGCATTTTTTTCATCTTGATTTAAGGTTAATCGGTTTTAATAGGAATAGCAGATTAGCCGAAAGGAACCAGGATCGGGATGAACAAAATATTAATTGTGGACGACGATTTGAGCATTCGGAAATTGATCAGAGCCTATTTGCGTCAGGAAGGATTCGAGCCGTACGAAGCGGAACACGGCAAGGAAGCGTTCGACATCATGGCGTCCGTCAAAATCGACCTCGTCATCCTCGATGTGATGATGCCGGAGATGGACGGTTGGAATTTTTGTTGCGACCTTAAGACGAATGCGGATATTCCCGTCATTCTGGTAACGGCTCGAGGCGAACAGTCCGAAAAGATCAAAGGGTTTCAACTCGGAGCGGACGATTATTTGGTCAAGCCGTTCGACCCGATGGAACTCGTCATGCGGGTCAAGGCGCTTCTAAGGCGGTACCGTATCGAACATTCCGAAAAAGTATGTGTCGGCGATATGACGATCAACCGGAAATCGTTCGAAGTGACGGTAAACGGCCGAAGCACCATGCTTCCTCCGAAAGAGTTCGAACTGCTGTACAAAATGGCGAGCCATCCCGGACAAATTTTTACCCGCGCCCAATTGATCGAGCAAATTTGGGGTGTCGATTACGAAGGCGATCCGCGAACCGTCGACGTACATATTAAAAGACTGAGAGAACGGCTGGAAAACAACAACTCGCGAAACGTGACGATCAGCACGATCCGGGGATTGGGGTACCGGCTTGAGGTGACGCCATGATCCGCACGCTTTATTTTCGCATCGCGGTCGTCATTTTTATTGTCGTATGGAGCAGTCTTTTTTTGTCCAGTCTGCTGTTTTCCCGCAACTTCCGGAGCCAACTGAGCGCGCAAGCCGAAGAACGGCTCATGAACGACGCGAAAGCGATCGCCGGACTGATCGGCATGGCCGCCCCCGACCGCATCGAGCAAACCGTCTCCAATGCGTCGCGGTTGAACCGGATATTGCACCTGCAACTGTTCGACGAATCCGGCAACCGTTTCTCCCCGAACCCGGAAACGGCGTGCCCGGGCATCGGCGGCAAAACGGTTCGTTACGTGCTGGACGGAAACGTCTACAGCAGCTTCAAGGACGAAAAAGCCGCGGAATGTTACCGCGGCCTTGTCGGTTTGCCCGTGCAATCGGACGAACGAAGGTACGCGCTGTTCGTGTCGCCTTATTTCACCAAACAGTTGCAAGAATTCGAACATTTGCGGATCCGCAATTTGGGGACCGGGCTCGTCATCAGCGTCGTATTGACCGGGATTGCGGCCGTCTATGTGGTGCGTCCCCTGAAAAAAATTACGGAAGCGACCCGGCGCATTTCCGAAGGCGATTTCGACGTTCGGTTGAACATACGGCAAAATAACGAATTGGGCGTTTTGGCCGACAGCATCAATCGTATGGCCGGCGAACTAAAAAAAATGGAACGGATGCGTCAGGAATTTGTGACGAACGTCTCACACGACATCCAGACGCCGCTCACATCGATTCGCGGCTTTTCCAAACTGTTACAGCAAGATTCGATCGACCCGGAAGAACGGCTTTCTTACTTGCGGCTGATCGAGAGCGAATCGGAACGGTTGTCCAGGCTGAGCGAAAATTTGCTCAAACTCGCTTCGCTCGATTCGGAACACCATCCGTTTCACCCGGCGACCATTCAATTGGACGAGCAGTTGCGCCGATGCGTCGTCGCCTGCGAACCGTTGTGGGCGGCCAAACGGCTGGAAATCGATCTGGATTTGCCTGACGTCACCATTGTCGCCGACGAAGATTCATTGAACCAGGTTTGGTCCAACTTGCTGCATAACAGCATCAAATTTACGCCCCCGGGAGGACGGATTTCGGTCGTGTTGCGGGACGACGACAAGTTTGCGACGGTACGTATCGCGGATACGGGAATCGGCATCGCTCCGGAACATCAGGAGAACGTGTTTCGCCGTTTTTACAAAGCTGATGCCTCCCGAAAAAATAGCGGCAGCGGACTCGGGCTCGCGATCGTGAAAAAAATCGTCGACTTGCATCACGGGCACATCTCGCTGACCAGTCGGGTCAATGAGGGCACGACCGTCGAAGTCCGTTTGCCCAAGAACAAACCGTAATCGGAATCATCGTGCGGGAACCGTTATGGCGGATAAAGACGAAAAAGTTCAAGTCGAAGGCTGTTTTCGGGAAACAGCCTTTTTTTTCTACGGCAGACCAATTAACGTACAATACTTAACTTATTTTCCGTTTCTTGAAGATATTTTTCCGGATTGCTTCTAAACCGTCTTCGTTTTGATCCTTCCGTCAAACGAG
>Ga0066871_100702_pt1 | contig 15935 bp, 15 predicted proteins | sample CeladaPassage60B_FD_62209 | JGI IMG/M metagenome (GOLD analysis project Ga0066871, IMG submission 62209) | Cellulose-adapted microbial communities from the Joint BioEnergy Institute, USA - Passage3 60B | ecosystem: Engineered > Bioreactor > Continuous culture > Unclassified | place: USA...
CTGGCCGGCCGAGCGGCTGATAAACTCCCGGAACTGTTCCAGCATGGCGCCGACCTGCTCGACCGAGCTGCTGGTATCCTCCGCCAGTCGGCGGATTTCCGTGGCCACGACGGCAAAGCCCTTCCCCTGCTCACCGGCCCGGGCCGATTCAATCGCCGCATTCAAGGCCAGCAGATGCGTCTGTTTGGCGATGTTGCCGATGAGCCGGACAATCTCCTGCACCTGTTCAGACACCTGTTCCAGCGAATTGGAGGTCTGATTCAATTCGGCGACTCCCTGTACGCTTTCCATCGTCGCGGCACTGACTTTGCGGACCGCCTCAAGCCCTTGTTCCACACGCCGATTGACCGTATCCATCGCTTCCCGAAGCCGTTCGGCGCTGGCCGCCAATCCCTCGACGGCGTGCGTCATCTCCTGCACGGTTTCCGTCGTCGCCTGGGCACGTTCCGCCTGCAGCATGACACCTGCCGAAAGTTCATTGATCGCCGTTGTCAGAATTTTTGACACCTCAGCCGAACCGGCGCTGGCCTTGGCCATCTCGCCCGATTCGCCCGCTATCTGCCGGGCATGATCCCGTATCTCGAGCAATATCTGCTTGAATCCCTTTATCACCTTGTTGATCCCATGGGACACCTGTCCCAGTTCATTTTTCGAACGGTAGGCAATCTTCTGTGACACATCCACCTGGTCGGTGATGAGCGTCAATACATGAATAAATTCTTGCAGCGGGCGCAACAGGTATCGCGTCAGCCCAAAGCCAAGCAACACGGAAATCACAATCAGCAGAACGGCCACAGCCACCCATCTGCCGGCAGGTATATTTCCAAGATCAGGAACAACCAGGAGAAAAAACAAAACTCCCCAGGCCAAAAATCCGATGAAGATCCAGAACCACAAATACCGGAACAAGCGGCTGGAAATCATCTGAATCCCCTTTCAATGTAAGATAAATTTTCAACGCCTGATGTCAAAAATGCCTGTCCTTTGGCACCATCTTAACACGTTTGCGCAAGAACTAACAATCGTTGGAATAATCCGGTTTCTCACCCGGCAATGCGGGCTTTTCTTCAATATAAGGTATAAATAAAAAGAGGCCTCATGCTTGAGGCCTGCTCACCGCACCCGCTTCATCACCTCGTCCACCATCCGGGACAACTTCGCTTCCGTCTGCGCCATCTCTTTCCCCACAGCGGAAAAGTAGATTTTCAACTTCGGTTCCGTCCCGGAGGGACGCAGGGCAAACCAGGAACCGTCTGCCAGGATGAATTGCAGCACGTTTTCCGCCGGCATTTCCTTTGGTATGTCCAGCGGCCCGACCTCGCCGGTGCGCCGGTCCGTCCGCTGCTGGCGCAGGTAATCCCGCACTTCCACCACCGGCTCGCCATTCACCTGGCCAGGCGGATCTTCCCGCCAGGCGGTCATCCGGGAAGCGATCTGCTGCACGCCTTCCTTCCCCATCAGGGTGAGTGACTCCAGCCGTTCCAGGTACACGCCGTAACGGCGGTAGATGTCCTGCAGCGCCTCATCCAGCGTCCGTCCCTGCTGCAAGTGCCAAGCCGCCATCTCGCAGATCAAGAGGCTGGACATCACGCCATCCTTATCCCGCACAAACGGCGCAGCGAGATAGCCGAAACTCTCCTCATACCCAAAGAGAAACGTTTTTCCCTGACGCTCCAGGATGCCGATCTGCTCGCCGATGTACTTGAATCCGGTCAGCGTTTCGATGGTCTCCACGCCATAATGTTCCGCGATCACCCGGCCCAGCCGGCTGCTCACCACTGTCGTAATCATCACGCCCCGATCCGGCAGCCTCCCCTGTTCCTTGCGCGTGGACAGGAGATAATCCAGCAGCAGCGCCCCCAGCTGATTGCCGTTCAGCCTGACATACTCGCCATCCGCCTTGCGGACCAGCACGCCGACCCGATCGCAATCTGGATCTGTCCCCAGGACCAGATGCGCATCCACCTTGCGGGCTGTCTCCATCGCCAGCGCGAACGCATCCGGTTCTTCCGGATTGGGCGTGGAGACAGTGGAAAAATCGGGATCCGGTTCCGCCTGCTCCGCCACGAGGTGGACTTGCCTAAATCCGGCCCGCTGCAACAACTCCATGACTGGCCGGCGCCCCGTCCCATGCAACGGCGTGTAGACAATCCGCAGCTTCTCGCCCATCTGGCGGATCACCTCCGGGCGCAGGATCAATTGCTGCAGCCGGGACAAGTACCGTTCATCCATCTCCTCGCCGAGCCAATGAAACAGTCCACGCTCCTCCGCTTCCTGCCGCTCCATGCGGCGCACCTGACTGAAGGAGCTGATCTTCTCAATCGCCTCCGTGATCTTCCCGGCGATGCGGGGAACCACCTGCACACCTTCTGCATCATACACCTTATATCCGTTGTAGGCTGGGGGATTATGGCTGGCCGTGATCACCACACCTGCCGCCGCGTTCAGCTCCCGCACCGCAAAGGAAAGTTCCGGTGTCGGGCGAAGGGTGCGAAAAAGAAAGGTTTTAAACCCGTTCCCATTCAGAACCAGCGCAGTCTCCTCGGCAAAGTCGGCTGACAAATGACGCGAATCGTAGGCAATCACCACGCCGCGTTCCCGTGCCCGCTCCTCGTTCGCCAATAAGTATTCGGCCAACCCTTGGGTAGCCCGCCGAATCGTATAGCGATTCAGGCGATTGCTGCCCACCCCGATCAGCCCGCGCAAGCCGCCCGTCCCGAAGGACAGTTCCTTGTAAAAGCGTTCCTCCAGGTCCTGCGGCGCAAGCGCCCGAATCTCTGCCTTGGTCGCCTCATCCACCGTTTCATCCGCAAGCCATAAAGCCACACGCGCATGTGCGTCCATCCCCTGGTTCACATCCTTTCTTTATCTGTCATGATTATACATATTGGTTTGATGCTCCCAGGATACGTAGCCTCTTCTGACCTTCTATCCATTCATATTTTAATACGCCTCGTCCACCGGGGCAAAAGACGTGAAGGTCCTGTTTTTCACCGGATGCGATGGATGCGTCACTGTGCATATCCCTCCAGGTCTTGGACGACACTAAACCAAAACGGGCAAAGGAGGAAGCCTCGTGTCGCGTCACATCCTCAAACCATATGAACTGACCCAGCTGGCACCTGGTGAAACGGTGGAATTGGCGGAGGAAATGTTTCCGGCCGACGTCTACCGCTTTCATGTCCGGTTAAACCGGAACCAGCAAAAAACGTTTGACCCGAACAGTTATATCGACTGTCAACGGGAAGGTCACCGCCTGAAAATCACCAACATTACCGGCAGCCCGGTCTTTGTTTCCGTCGAAGAGGCGGATTCCGCACAGTCATAAACCCAACGGACCATCCGGACGCTTGTTCCACAAACTGTCTTACCCCCTTGCCCTTGCCGGTTTTACGGTCAAGGGCTTCTTTCATTTACAAATAAAAATAAAAAAATGTGTAACAAATGATTGACAAAAGGTGTTGTTTGCCGTATGTTGTTCATAGCAAATAATATTAGCATAGAGAAACTTTCTTTGCGTAATCAAACTCCCTTGCTAGTGACTTGGCTAACTGTTTTTCTTTTTTCGCCAAATGTTTGTCTAGACTAACAAAATTAGCATTAGGAAATCCATGCTTGAAAGGAGTGTATCTCGTTGATCCATTTGATTCATCGTCATTTCAAATGGGTATTCTTTCTCGTCTGTGGCCTTGTCCTGTTGGCAGGCTGTAGTTCCGCTGCGGAAACAAACGCTTCAGGTTCCGCTGCTGGAACATCTGAAGGCAATCAGCAGATTCAAGCCGTCGCCACCACGGGACAAGTCGCGGATCTCGTCCGCAACGTCGGCGGTACAAACGTAAACGTACAAGCCTTGATGGGCCCAGGGGTCGACCCTCACCTGTACAAGGCAACTCAAAGCGATATCCAAAAGCTGGAATCGGCTGACATCATTTTTTACAACGGTCTGAACCTCGAAGGAAAGATGGCGGATATTTTCGTTCGCTTGGCCAGCAAAAAGCCCACCGTCGCGGTCACCGAAACGATCCCTGAGGACCGTCTGCTTGAACCGGAAGCATTCGACGGCCATTATGATCCGCACGTCTGGTTTGACATCTCTCTCTGGAAGCATGCGGTGGAACGCGTGCGGGATGCGCTGATTGAACTGGATCCGGCACATCAAGCAACCTATGAACAAAACGCGGATCAATACCTGAAACAATTGGATGAATTGGATGCTTATGCCAAAAAACAGATTGCACAGATCCCCGAACAATCCCGCATTTTGGTCACCGCCCATGACGCCTTCGGATATTTCGGACGGGCCTACGGGATGGAGGTGCGCGGACTGCAGGGGATCAGCACCGATGCCGAGTACGGCGTCAAGGACGTGCAAAACTTGGTGAAGCTGCTGGTGGATCGGAAGGTCAAGGCGATTTTCATCGAATCCAGCGTGTCACCGAAAGCGATTGAAGCGGTGGTCCAAGGGGCGAAAGAAAAAGGGCATGAGGTGAGGATCGGCGGCGAATTGTTTTCCGACGCCTTGGGTGAAGAAGAAACGCCTGAAGGCACCTATATCGGCATGTTCCGTCACAACATCGACACCATCGTCTCCGCATTACGTTAAACTGCGGAAGGGAGGATACACATGACCTGCGAAGCTTGCCCCGTCGCGGTGGAAAACCTCACCGTGGCCTACCATAAGAAACCGGTATTGAAGGAAATCTCCTTTCAGGCACCGGAAGGAAAGCTGATCGGCATCATCGGTCCGAACGGAGCCGGCAAATCAACACTGATCAAAGCGATATTGGGCCTGGTCCCCCTCACATCCGGACAGGTATACATCTACGGCCAGCCTTACAAGGCCAGTCGCAGCATTGTGGGTTACGTCCCTCAGCGCGGCTCGGTCGACTGGGACTTCCCGACCAATGCCCTTGATGTCGTGATGATGGGCCGTTACGGCCATGCCGGCCTGATGCGCCGCTTGAGCAAACAGGACCGTGAGATTGCCTGGGCTTGCCTGGAAAAAGTGGGAATGAGCGACTTTGCGAACCGGCAAATCAGCCAACTCTCGGGAGGACAGCAACAACGCGTATTCTTGGCACGCGCGCTGGCGCAAGACGCCAAAATTTACTTCATGGATGAGCCGTTTGCCGGTGTGGACGCCGCCACCGAACGGGCCATCATTACCCTGTTGAACGAATTGAAAGGGCAGGGAAAAACGGTGTTGGTCGTGCATCACGATCTGCAAACGGTGACCGACTATTTCGATTGGGTACTCTTGCTCAACCTGCGCAAGATTGCTTTTGGACCGGCCGAAGAAACATTCACCAAGGAAAATCTGCAAAAAACCTATGGCGGCCGCCTGGTCTATCTGGAACAGGAACAGCTAACCCTTTCACAGTGAGGAGAGGCAAAATGGAAACACTTTTCAGTATGTTTTTAGACAAAAATTTTCAGTGGGTCATGATGGCCTGCGTCCTCCTCGGCATCAGCAGCGGCATCCTGGGATGTTTCGCCCTCTTGAGAAAGTACAGCCTGATGGGCGACGCCGTGGCCCACGCCGCCCTGCCTGGCATCGCCATTGCCTTCATCCTTTACGGCGCAAAATCCCTCGGCGTTTTCATCATCGGCGCGGCCATCGCCGGACTAATCGGGTCGCTTTGTATCAGCCTCATCACCCGCTATTCGCGCATCAAACAGGATGCCGCATTGGCCATCATCCTCTCCGTCTTTTTCGGATTCGGCACTGTGCTTCTGACAAAAATCGCCCAGAGCGGCAAAGGAAACCAGGCCGGACTGGACGCTTTCCTGTTTGGCAAAGCCGCCTCGCTGATTGGTTCGGATGTGCAGATCATGGCCATCGTCACAGGTGCGCTCATCCTAGTATCCTTTCTGCTGTTTAAAGAAATGAAACTGTTGGCATTTGATCCCGACTTCGGCCGGGGAATTGGCTTGCCCATGACCTTTCTTGAAGTGCTGCTGATGCTGATGCTGGTTCTGTCGGTCGTCATCGGCTTGCAGGCCGTGGGGGTCGTGCTGATGTCGGCCTTGCTCATCATCCCGGCGGTCGCCGCCCGCTATTGGACGGAAAAACTGCACATCATGGTCATCATTGCCGGTACCATAGGTGCCTGTGCCGGATTTTTGGGAACCTTCTTGAGTGCGCTCACGCCCCGTATGCCCACAGGCCCGGTCATCGTTTTGACGGCGGCTGCCATGTTCGTCATCTCCCTGTTGTTTGCACCAAACCGGGGTTTGGCGGCGAAGATGATACGGCATTTGCAACTGCGCTATGAGGTGAGCATGAACCATATTCTGCAAACCCTCTATGAACTGGCGGAACATGATGTGGTCAACGGCCATTCGATCCGTTCCTACACTCTGGAGCAAATAAAAAAACAACGTCCCATGCCGGAACGGCTTGTAAAGCGGTGTCTCAACAAGCTTGCGCAGCGAGGATGGATTGTGCAGACACAACCCGGCATGTGGACCCTGACTCCGCGTGGCATCCAAGAAGCGTATGCCGTCACGCTGGAGGAACGGCTTGCCGAATTGCTGCTCATTTACGCGGAACGCTTCGGCAACATCAACCCGAACCAAAATGGCACCCGCCTGCAGGATCAGATTCCAGAATCGGTGCTCTCCGAGCTCTGGTCCTATCTCAAGGCGTTGAACCGCGAACCCAAGCTTAACCCTTGACAAACTTCCCACTGACACGCGCATCAAACTTAGGACATCAAACTTAGGATCCGAAAGGCCAATCCACAGAGAGAAAGGAGGTCGCTTCATTTGACACATGCGCTATGGATTATCCTCACCGGTTCACTGGTCGCCGCCTCTTGCGGCTTGATCGGTTGCTACTTGATCCTGCGGAAGATGGCCATGCTGGGCGATGCCATCAGCCACGCCATCCTTCCCGGGGTGGTCTTGGCCTTTCTATTCAGCAACCATCTGGAAACCCTCTATGTGCTCGTCGGAGCCTCACTGGTGGGTTTATTGTCCACCTTTCTCATCCAGCTCCTCCACCATCGCGGCATCCAGTCGGATGCAGCCATCGGCGTCACCTTTACCTCCCTGTTCGCCTGCGGGGTCGTCTTGGTCACTCGTTATGCCGATCAGGTACATCTGGACCTGCAACACGTCCTCTACGGCGAAATTGCCTACACCCCTTGGGACCTGGTCACCTTGTTTGGCATCACGATGCCGAAAGCGGTTTGGAGCATGAGTGCTGTCTTCCTGATCACACTACTCATCGTCGGCATTTTCTACAAGGAGCTGAAACTGACCTCCTTCGACCCGCAAATGGCGGCAGCACTCGGTTTGCCGGTCGCCTTTATCCACTATCTGCTGATGAGCCTGGTCTCGTTGAACACCGTAGCCGCTTTTGAAAGTGTCGGATCCATCCTCGTTGTGGCCATGATCGTGGTGCCCGGCGCGACGGCTTATCTTCTCACCGACCGGCTCCTTACCATGCTGATCCTGAGCATCGTTTTTGGCGTGGCCTCATCCGTCCTGGGATATGCCGCAGCCGCGGCTTTCGATGTCTCCATCTCGGGAGCCATGGCCACGGTCGGCGGGCTGATGTTTATGTTGTCTTTCCTGTTCTCGCCCCGGCACGGCGTCCTTGCACGAAAATGGGCGCAACGCGCCTTGAGCCGCTCCCATGCGGGATGACACCCATTTCCTTTGCCGAGAACATTTCCCGCAATCCCCGTTCAAAAGGGATTGCGGCTTTTTTGTATTTATTTAGATGATGATAAAAAACTGCAAAATCAAGCGATATCAAAATCAAGCGATATATTCATCTCCTCTACAGATATGATATAATAAAATCGCGATTTTCCGAGCGAGCGCTCAGTTTATTGACGCCAGAAATCGAACGAGCGCTCAGTTGCTAAAGAGCAGGAGGAATCCTACCATGCCGAAACTATTTTCGGAAGAGCATGAGCTTTTTCGCGACACCTTTCGCCGCTTTCTCGAAAAAGAAGCCGTTCCCTATTACGCGCAATGGGAAAAAGAACGGGAAATCCCCCGTTCTTTCTGGAGAAAACTGGGTGAACAGGGATACTTGGTCCCCTGGGCCGAAGAGCGTTATGGTGGCTCGGAAACCGATTTTCTCTATTCCGTTGTGATCGCCGAAGAGCTGGCCCGCGTCGGGGCAAGCCTGATTGGTGTCGCCTTGCACAACGACATCGTCGCCCCCTATATCCAGTCCTACGGCACCGAGGAACAAAAGGCAGCCTGGCTTCCCCGCTGCGTCAGCGGCGAGGCCATTCTCGCCGTGGCGATGACCGAACCGGGCACCGGCTCCGACTTGGCGGCCGTGAAAACCACCGCCATCCGCGACGGCGACAGCTACATCATCAACGGCGCCAAAACCTTTATCACCAACGGCATCCTGGCTGACCTGATACTGGTGGTCTGCCGGACCGATCCGGATGCCCAGCCGCCGCACCGCGGCATCAGCCTGATCATGGTAGAATGCGGCACGCCCGGTTTTACACGCGGCCGCAAATTGGAAAAAATGGGCATGCACAGTCAGGATACGGCAGAACTGTTTTTTGAAAACTGCCGGGTACCTGCTTCCAACCTTCTCGGCGAAGAAGGAAAAGGCTTTTACTACCTCATGGAAAAGCTGCAGCAGGAGCGGTTGATCGTCGCCATTCAGGCCCTGGCCGAGACTGAAGTGATGTTTGAGGAAACGCTGGAATACGTGAAAACACGCACCGCTTTCGGGCAGCCCATCGGCACCTTCCAGCACAACGCCTTCAAAATGGCGGAAATGGCCACCGAACTCGCCCTGGCCCGAAACTTTGTCGAAAACCTGATCCGGGATCACATGGCTGGTCAAGAGGTGGTCACCCAGGTCTCGATGGCCAAATGGTGGGTCACCGAAATGGCCAACCGGTTGGCCTATCAGTGCCAGCAGCTATACGGCGGCTACGGCTACATGGAGGAATATCCGGTGGCACGGCATTACCGGGATCTGCGCGTGAGCGCCATTTACGCCGGAACCAACGAAATCATGAAATCCATCATCGCCAAAAATTTGGGGCTGGCCTAAAAACAGGCCAGCCCTTTGTTCCTAACAACGAATCCCATAACGAAAGGATGGGCAACACAAAATCAACGGTTCTGTTCGAGGTACGGTGTGTAATCAATCCCCTTCTTTTCCAGGTAGGCAAACAGCGCCTTGTGATCCCGCTTAGGCGTGGCCATGATATACCCGCGCAAAATCAAGTCGCGGTCAATCACGTCAGCTTTTTCCTTGAGTGCCAGCTCGCCAATCTTCGCCGCAATGGTCTGTTTGGCCGTATCCCGAAAGGGAGAGGGAACCGGCTTCACCAGGTCGTTGAGCAACGCCTTCCCTTCTTCTGTCCACAAAGAGAGTGTCTGTTCAATATAGTACTGTTGCCAGTCCAGTTCGGACATGCCATCGGCTCTGGGCAGGCTTTTGAGAAACTTGCGGAACATGAAATAGCCGCCGATTGAAAAAAGGACCACCAGCAGAACCATCCAGATCAGGATGCCAATGCCGAACAGTGTTTGTCCCACCAGACAACACCCCCTGAACCATCCTCTCCGTATCCGTCATTCTCATTGGTGATTTTATCACAAGGTCGTGGTACAATCACCTCAAATAGGGAAACGAGAGGAGATATAACGCATGCCGGTGCACGGAATCCACTCTTTTTCGGCAGTGGTTTTTGCCATCCTCATTCTGTTGCCCATTCAGGCCATGCGCCTGCGTCGGATGACACCTGGAAAAATCACCGTCGCCCTCAAACCATGGCGCATTTTCCTGCAAGTGGCCCACCTTTTCCTCGTCATTGCGCTTGTCACAGGATTGCTTCTCAGGCCAGACTTTTCCTCAGTTTGGTTTTGGGTCGTACTGCTCGTTTTCATCGTTCTCGGCGCTTTGCTCGGGATCACTGCCAAGTCGCTGCGTGAAGTGGCCGACACCGCCAAAAGCAGACAGCCCCATTCCCGCCAACTGCAAAAACTGAGCCGTTTCAGCATCCTGTTGGCGCTGTCGGTCATCGTCATGATTCTACTCATGGTGCTTCATTAGTAGTAATACAGCTTCACAAACGCTTGCCTTCCCCGCTTCGTCCTTTTTTCCGTCGGGGAGAACGCTGCAATTGATCACGGAGCCGCACCATCTGTTTCGGCGTGTTGGTAATGATGCCATCAACCCCCATCTGGATCAGGCCTTTGGCAAGATGCAGGTCATCCACTGTCCATGGGTACACATTCAACCCGACCCTGTGACAATCATTCACCAGCTGCGGCGACACACTCGTAAAAAAAGGATGCAACGCCTGCGCGCCGATACGCAAGGCAGTCCCCAGCGGATCGAACCCGTCCGTGTAATGCAGCAGACCGACGGACACACCCGGATCCATTCGTTTCAGCGCTTGCAGCATGCCGGCGTGAAAGGAAGAAATGAGCACCTGATTTATCAATCCGTGCGCCTTGACCAGCCGATGCACCGCCTGCTCCATGCCAGGGTATCGCCCGGGCCCGCCTTTCAGCTCCAGGTTCAGCCATACTCCCTTGCGCTTCGCCCAGCGTAAAACCTCCGTCAAAGCGGGCATCCGTTCCCCCGCCCCGCCAGGGATGGCCTTCAGCTGGCTCCAGGTCAGATGAGCAATCGGCCGTTCGCCATCCGGAGTCATGACGGTTTCATCATGATGAACCACCAGCGTCCGATCCCGGCTCATGTGTACATCCAGCTCAATCCCGTCCACGCCCGCCTGGATCGCCTTTTTAAAGGAAGCCATCGTATTCTCCGGCGCATGCTCCGGATCCCCACGGTGCCCGATAATTTTGACAGACATCACCCGTACCCTCCATCAGGTCTTGACGTGCCTTTTTCACCCAAGAGATACGTTCAACCAAGACATGCGTTAACATATGTGACGACGGACCAAGAGGTTACAAACGGACCAAAAGGTCAACTCACCCATAACTTCAGGCTATCAAAAACCTTTGCCAAGAAAATCGTGATGATAAACGGCCGCTGGTTTACGATGCCGAGCCATACTCCGTATGCGGCCAGAGACAGGACAAAAAATAAAACAGCATCTCTACGATGTTTCTTCCAAAAGAGCCAAATCAGGACCCACACAACCAACGGCACGAACCATGCATGAAACGCGAACATGTTATCCGCCGGACACCCCCCGCGATTTTTTGAATGCCTTTTTGATCCAAATGGTCACCAGCAGCAAGCCGGGAATGAAAAGGGCAAAGAAGCCGTCGTATATAAACATGTATTTTGATATCCATTCTCCATTTTGGATCGGATTTTCATAAATCGATGAAGCAAGCGCGATAAGGAGCAGATATAATGCGACTAGGATCGGCCACTTCGTTTCCGGACGAAATACCTGGTTCAAGCTCTCATAAGCACCGTATAGCAAGACCAATAATTTGATGTAGATCAGGATTAATAAGATGACGGAAATGATCGAATGAACGTTCACGATCATTTCACCGAGGGAAACTTCCTGTACGACGGTATATACCGGAAAAGTCAGCTTGGAAGCCCGCTCAACCCCCAACAAGCCGATGATCATAAACAGGGTCAGGCTTAACGACAAAGATGCCGTGCCAATCCCCAGAACCAATGATCGTCCCGCACCCTTTTTGACGAACGGATAGAGCATCATCAGGACCACACATTCCATGTAAGGGAAAGCCAGAAAAGGATGACTTCCTTGCATGGTCTTCCAGATATCCGTATGCAATGCCGGTTGGAAGCGGCCCCAGTCCCAATCATTCGTTGCCAACAACAGGACAAACCAAAACGGAAAGAAAAGAAAAGGCGTGACAAATTGGTTCATTCTCGCAATGCTTTCGACACCCTGGGAAACCGTATACGAGGCAACAAACAAAAACATGGTGTGAAAAACGCTCATCGGCGTTTCAGGCATAATGGTTCCGTTCAAAAAATCGCTCAGATTACGCAGCACCCACCCGGTCAGGAGGCAAAAATGGAGGAAGTACAGTATGGAAATCACGATTCCCAAGGGACGGCCCAGCACCGCCATGGGAATTTGCGCCAGGCTTTTTCCGGGATAATGGCGATGAAGGAGCACCCATAACAAGGCGACAACCATCCCGAACGCCCCCGCCCACCAAGGCATCAGCCACGCATCCTGCTTGCCCTGTTCAATCAGTTGCTGGATCAACACGAAAAACGTCGTGCCCAGCAAATAATTGATCGTCAGAAGATAAAACTGCCAGCGCGATAGGATGTTGCTCCCCTCCTAAAATGGTTGGTTGATGCTTCCGGGCTGCAATAATTTCGCGCCCACGTTGATCACCACATCCACATCGTTCAAACCGGCGCTGCCGGGATCAAGTTGCGGCAAATGGCGCCTTACCGTCTCCTTCAACCCCAAAAGATCCCACCCTTTCTCCTTCGTTTTGTTGTAAAATGCGTATAACCCATCGGTGATCTGTTCCTTCACTTCCCTTTCAAGCTGTTCCACATCCTCCCAAGTACGCGGAATGGATTCGGTGGCAAGACTGGTCGAAAGCTCAAGATCCAGACGGATCGATACAACTGGCTTGTTGCGCCGGTATGCGGCTGCTTGATCAAAACGGACTGGCTTCATCACCACGGTCACTTGTTTCCCGCCCACTTTCAACATGATTTTCTGCTCTCCCGTTTCACCGGTCAGCAGATGGTACCAAATCATATCGTTCTCATTGAGCCGTCCCGCCAGGCGGTAATTCTGAATGACCGCCCCTCCACTGATGAGAAATTTGCCTTTATTGGCGTCAATCTCCGCCGCTCGTTTACCGCTGTCATGAAACGAACTTCCCGCTGCCTCCCTGATCAAGGGCAATACGACCGGCCTGGATTGCTGCATCCGTTCGCTGACATCTTTCACCCGGATATGCTTCCCTATGAACAACGAATCCTCAGCCAAAAACCTTAACCTGGATTCGACGGAATCGGAAGGAAGAGATTCGAGCGGCGTATACGTCTTCATGATTTTTGATATCGAACCATCCGCCACCAGCATGGGAATCGAAGAACGGGCGTTTTGCTGCACTTCGATATAATTGACGATGTCGCGAATCCCGTGTTCCGCCGCTCTTTCCGATACGACCACCGCTTTATAATGAGCGACGAAAAGCCTGCGCGGCAATCGTTGATAAACGTTGGATCGGATCTCCCCAAAAGACCGGCCGCTGATTTTGTAAGTGTACACGGGTGCCTGATCCCCCCCTGTCGTTCCCATGGCCGAAGCGCCGCTCAATGGATTGATGACCTGATAATATATCGTTTTTATACCGCTTTCCGGTTCAATATCCGCTCCAATCATGCTGACGAGCGCCAATTGGTTCAGTTCGATTTTGTCCCAGCAGCCGGTCAGAAGGATGGACAGCAAAGCTGGCACGATCAACCCCTTCACGACCGATCCTGTCCCCATATTCACCCCTGGATCACTTCTTTCTTATCAAACTTTTCATATTCTTGGGCAATCGTTTGGGTTTCATCATCGGTCTGGGCAACCGGACAAACACCTCTCTCAAATCGGTTACGTTTACCGGAGCGACAGGCTTCAAGTAAGGTTCGCCGAAGGATTTGAGCGATGCCAGGTGGGCAATCAGAAAAAGCAAGCCGCACAAAATGCCCACCAAACCCATGAAACCGGCCAACAACACGAACGAAAAACGGATCAGGCGCTGAGAGATGCCGAAACTGTAGGTGGGAACGGCAATATTGGTAATTCCCGTAATGGCTACCACGATCACAATCGCGGCGGAGATCAGGCCCGCGTCCACCGCCGCTTGGCCGAGCACGATGGCTCCAACGATGGACAGCGCCTGGCCAAGCGCTCTGGGCATGCGAAGCCCCGCCTCCCGGATGATTTCGAACACCACTTCCATCAGCAACACTTCCGTCAGGGAAGGAAAGGGAACGCCTTCTCGTTGCGCCGACAAGTTGATCAGCAATTGCGTGGGCAACAATTCCTGATGAAACGTGGTGACGGCCACATACATGGAAGGAACGAATACCGCAATAAGAAAAGAAAACAGACGCATCCAGCGGATGAACGTGGCGATATCCGCCCGTTGGTAATAATCTTCCGGTGACGTAAAAAATTCGAAAAACGTCATTGGGGCAAGCAATGCGTTTGGCGTGCCATCCACCATGACGGCCACTTTCCCTTCCAACAGCTGCGCCACCACCACATCCGGTTTTTCTGTATTGTTCAACGTCGGAAAAAGGCTCCACATCCGGTCCTGAATATATTCTTCAATAAAGGCGCTTTCCAGTACGCTGTCCGTCTGTATCGCCTGAAGTCTCCTCCTCGCTTCCATGATCAATGCATCGGGAGCGACATGAACCACATACACCAACATCACGGTCGTACGGGTTTGATTTCCGATGATCATTTTCTCAAACCGGAGGTGCGGGTTTCGGAGCCTTTTGCGGATCAAGCCGACGTTGGTTTCGATATGTTCTGTAAACCCTTCTTGCGGACCGCGAACCGTCGATTCGGATTTCGGTTCTTCAATCTGGCGATGTTTCGGACTGACCACATTGATAAAACAAATGCGATCCGCGTGAAAATCGACGAGCGCGCACTGACCCATCAGCAATGCATCCACCGTATGTTCGAGCAACGCTTCAGGAGAGGTGGACGAAAAGGGCAGCGCACGCACAAAACGGTTCCCGTCGACATGAGGTTGTTCCACTTCCGTGAAGATACCGCCCATCAGCGATTTCATGATATAATCGTCAATCGTCGTTTTATCGGCCAGTGATTCCAGATACATACAATGTACGGTATAATCTTCTTTCGCCAACACAGCCCTAAAAACCAGATCCGCAGGAGACCCCAGAGCCTCTTGAACGTCCCGGAGCAACTGACTCCACTTCTGCTGTCTGTCATCCCTTCTCCGCATCGTCCAACCTCCGGCCTTGTACGATCCACACTACTAGTCATTCTCCCCGGATCTTTCCTAATTATTCCTCAAGAATAGTTTGTAATTGTTATAATATTCATTGTTTAGAGGCCGGAGCGCGTCAGAAACCGCCTCACAAATCAATCAGTATGTCGTGATTACTTTACAACGCGGAATTTAAGATGGGTTACACCCGGGGACTCTGTCACGCTGATGATTTCCAGTTTGATTTGCCCGGCACCATGCTCGAACAATCGGATCCCTTTACCGAGCAGTACAGGCACCAGGTGAATATGTGTTTCGTCAAGAAGTCCAGCCTTTAAGCATTATTGGGCGATATTTGCTCCCGCCACACCAACATTTTTGCCGCCTGCGACCGCTTTTGCCTTTTCAATGGCGCTTTCAATACCGTCCGTGACGAAGGTAAACGTTGTTGTACCCTTGGCAACCTTTTCCGGAACATGATGAGTTAGCGCAAACACCGGCACTCCGTGAATCGGGTGGCTTCCTCCCCATCCCTCAACAACGTCGAACGTTCGCTTGCCCACCACAATGGCCCCTGTCGTTTCGATGGATTCATCAAACACCTCCCTGCTGCTGCTTGACAGTTTGAAAAAGTCGTTATACCGGCTGGCCATCTTTCCATTGAACAACCAGTCATGGAGAATCGCCCCGCCATCCCCAAGCGGTTTCCCAATACCATCGTTCGGGCCAGCGATGAATCCGTCCAGTGACATAGACATATCTAGGATGACTTTTCCCATAGTGATTGCTCCTTTCTTACCTTTTTTACAGACCAAATAACAAAAGAGACAAGAGGAACCGACATGAAGCATGATAGTGTCCCGTCAAGTGATGGAAATTCTGCTATAGAGACAGAAAAGAGATATTATTCCTGGAAAGCAGGCGATGGCGCAGGCAATTCGGCAGTTTTGCCGGTTAGTTGTCTCATGGACTCCAGGCTGAAATATCGGCGGCCAACAGACCATTCGTCCTGCTGTTCCAGAAGAATGGCTCCGACC
>Ga0066871_100720_pt1 | contig 15356 bp, 14 predicted proteins | sample CeladaPassage60B_FD_62209 | JGI IMG/M metagenome (GOLD analysis project Ga0066871, IMG submission 62209) | Cellulose-adapted microbial communities from the Joint BioEnergy Institute, USA - Passage3 60B | ecosystem: Engineered > Bioreactor > Continuous culture > Unclassified | place: USA...
TTTACCGGAAACTGACCTACTTCATGCTGGAGAAAAGCCCCTTTCACCGCCAGCTGCAATTTCAACATCTCATTTCCCACAAGGAACGGATCGTTTACCTGGACAGCTTGGAGCAGCTCCAGGGGGTGACAGGCGTCATCCTTTCCAATGAGTTTTTTGATGCCCTGCCGGTGCACATTCTGGAGAGGCATGACGGGAAATGGGAAGAAGTCGGGGTGACCTGGAATGAAAACACGTTGTGCTTTGAGGAAGAGCGGAGGCCATGCCGTAACCAGAGGTTGCTGGAGTTGCTGGAGGAGCTGGCGATCGCTGCGGAGGAAGGGGGACGCGTCGAACTCTCGCTGGCGGCTGTGGAGTGGATCAACCAATTGGCCGGCGTTCTGGAGAAGGGATATCTGTTGACCGTGGATTACGGTTATCTCGCTGACGGTGCCGCATCCGCGGCCATGCCCAAGGGCACGCTCCGAGGTTATCGCATGCATCAGATCATGACCAATCCTTACTTGTATCCGGGGGAACAGGATCTGACGGCTGATGTGAATTTTTCGCTTTTGATTGAAATGGGGAAAAAGGCCTGCCTTGAACCTCTCCTGTTTGAATCACAGCGAAAGTTTTTGCTTCGGCTCGGCATTCTGGAGGAGCTAGCGGAGGGAGCAGAAGATCCTTTCAGTGCCGAGGCGCGAAAGAATCGGGCGATCCGGCAATTGCTCCTCGATGAGACGGGCATGGGCGAGCGGTTTTGCGTTCTTTTGCAAGGAAAAAATGTCTTCGTTCCTCGTGTCTTCCGAGGTTTGAGCCGCCAGGTATCTTTTAACATATAAGAGATGGAGGCAAATAGAGAAGGGAGCCCGCAAGGGGCTCCCTGTTCACTCGCTAAGCGGCATTTGAAAAAACATCCAATAGTTCAGACCCACGAACGCCAAAAACATATATGCGCCGAATATGTACATGTACGTTCTTTCCGTCAGCTTCATGTAGCTCAATACGAAAAAGAGGATGGTCTTAATCCCGAAGATGATCGACAAAGCGACCAGTTCTTCACCGCCTGCGAATGCCAGCAACGAGATAAGGCCACACAGAAAGCCAAGGACCCGGAACATTCTTGCCATGGTTGCTCCTCCTGTCACATTCGATGGTTGCGTATTCTCGTCTTGCGCGTCGATACCATTATAAGCTACGTGGATAAGGTTGTAAACCATTATTCCCAGTGGGCTTGCCGTCTATTCCCCAACAAAAATGTTTCGAAAACAGATGGTGGGCGGTTGACATGGCATTTAAATAAGTAATATACTTTACTATAGAAAGTAAAGAGAAAGCGGTTGGGGGGAGACCTATGCGGAAAAAATGGCGATTTTACACTTACCCAAGTTGCACATCCTGCCGCAAAACGAAGGCATGGTTGACACATAAAGGCATTCCCTACGAAGAACATCACATTTTTAAAAATCCGCCTACGATAGAAGAGTTAACCGATATTGTCCGCATGACGCAAAATGGCGTCGATGATATCCTTGCCACGAGAAGCCAGAAATTCAAGGAAATGCAGGTAGACTACCGGGATTTGAAACTGAGCGAATTGCTGCACATGATTCAAAACGAGCCGCGTCTGTTGCGGCGTCCCATTCTGACCGATGGTGAACATTTGGTCATCGGATACGACAAGGAGGCGCTGGAACGCTTTCTTGCCTGATGCGCGTTCCCGGATGATTCGATGGGCTCTGGATGAGAGCCCTTCTTTTTTTTGCCGAAAGTTTTGTCATGCTATCATCTGGAAAAAATAAAAGATGGACTGGTGTTGGCCGCGTCTGCTGTGTGAACATGGCAGCTGCTATCACATATAGAATAAATTAGATAGGATCGACACGTCGCTTTTAGAACCGTTCAGTTTTGCGAACGGTCGCATGTGTCAAATGTGATAGGCAAAAAGGTGGGGGATAGGATGGCAAGGAGACAGGATGGTTGGACGGCTGAAGAAGATTTGTTGCTGGCCGAGATCACCCTTCGCCATATCCGGGAAGGGAGCACGCAATTGGCCGCGTTTGAAGAAGTGGCCCGGAGAATCGGGCGGACAGCCGCCGCATGTGGATTTCGGTGGAACAGTCATCTGAGAAAAAAGTACCAGGTTGCCATTCAGTTGGCCAAGTCACAGCGAAAACGGGATATGTCGGGGAATGGCCCGAAAAAAACCGTGCAGCCTGCAGAAGAAATCGGGTTGTCCGATGTCATCCGGTATTTGCAAGGGTTGCATGAAAAGATGGTTTTCCATCAGAACTTGGAAAAGGAATATGAAGTGTTGAAAGAATGCTATGAAACGTTGAAGAAAGAGCACGAAACGCTAAAACGGGAGTATCAGCAATTGATGGAGGAGATGCGAGAACTGAAAGAGGCAACGGAAGATGTACAGAAGTTGGGCGAGATCATGAAGCGGGCCCGGGAATTGCACCTTTTGGAAGAACCTTACAATGGAGCGGTTACGTTTGTGATGGAGAGCAACGGCAACCTGGAACGGATGAAAACCTGAGCTGGCAAAGTCTTGTCGGGAGACAAGGCTTTTTTTCTGAGAAGAAATGACCTTTTTAGTTTTTAGAGCAAAGAAGTGGGGAATATTGGTAAACCGTGCAGGAACGTGTATGATAATGTCGAATGTAGAAAAAAGGGAGAGATTTCTCTGTGGAGCTTGCTTTTATCGGGATGGGCAGTATCGGCATGTTGTATGCATCACGCTTTTTGTCAAGCGGAATGGTGAAGGGATTGGCCGTCACGCAACGCGGGGAACAGGCTCATGCCCTGCAGGAGCGGGGGTTGACCGTCATCGAGCGAGACGGACGGAAAACCACCACCTGCTGCACCGCGCAGACGATGGAAGAATGGGATGGAACGGCAGATTGGGGTCTGGTATTTGTCAAGCAAACCCATCTCCCCTCGCTGATCCGGCATTTACAAAAAAAGCGGCATCAACCCTGTCGTTTTCTCTTGTTTCAAAATGGACTTGGGCATGCGGAAAAAATGGCTGCCGCTTTTCCCGGAATACCGGTGTACGTGGCTGTTACGACAGAGGGCGCAAAGCGTGAAGAGGACTGGTTGGTCCGTCATACCGGCACAGGAACGACATGGTTGGGAGATCCCTTCGCTCATCAAGGAAGCGGTGGCCATCCGATGGACAGTCCAACCGGCAGCCTGCCGACGGATGCCGTGGGGCAGGAGCAGCTGAAACAGTTGGCTGTTTTATTGCAGGACAGCGGCATGCATGTGGAAACCACCGCTGACATACGCCTGCGGATGTGGGAAAAATGGGTGATCAATTGCGCGGTGAATCCCATCACCGGGATTTTGTCGGTTCAAAACGGGGCGATTCCCGCTTCGGCAGAGCTGCGCCAGCTGGTCAGCGCGGTTGTCCAGGAAGCGTTGGAGGTGGCGCGTGCGCATGGATTGGAACTGGACGCCAATTTGGTAGAGAAAGTATTGGACGTATGCGAGAAAACCTCCGGCAACACTTCTTCCATGCTACAGGATTTAATGAAGAAAAAGCAGACGGAAATTGAAGCGTTGAACGGATTGCTCCTTGACCTGGCTGAAGAAAAGGGATTAGACGCTCCCGCCAATCGCGTGTTGTATTGGCTGCTGAAGGCTTTGGAAAATACCCATATCAGGCAATTTGACGATTAGGGGAAGGGGAGGCCGCCGGTGATGTGGGAAATGTTCCGTAAATTGTATGCGATATTGGCCGCCATGCCGCCAGTCGGCTATCTTTTTACATATGGGTTGATCTACATCGTGACGAAAAACCACCCTCTTGCCCGTTTGAGGGCATTGGATGTGACAACGCTGTTTCTCCTCTCTGCGGTCTCTGTCCTGTGGTACAATGTAACCGGTGGTCCTGGTTGGGTTCTCGTCTTGAGCCTGTTCATCTTATTGGGGATTAGCCTTGCATTTGCGCAGTGGTGGATTCGTGGGCGGTTCCATTTCCGAAAGTGGCTTCGCGGCGTCTGGCGAATCGGTTTTTTGCTGCTCAGTGCGCTTTATGTGTTTTTGTTTGTGATAGGCATCTTTTTGCTGTTGTGACCGATCGGCGGTCAAATGTGAAAGGTACTGTTGTTCAACGAAAAGAGGTGCGCGCGATGGAAAGTGTGGTTCGGGACCGGAAACTGGCAAAAGAGGGGCAACTGAAAATCGATTGGGCTGCATCCCATATGCCGGTACTGGAGCGGCTGCGGGAACGATTTGAACAGGAGAAACCGTTTCGCGGCGTGAAAGTGGGGATCTGTCTTCATCTGGAAGCGAAAACCGCCTATCTGGCCAAAGTGATCCAGGCCGGCGGAGCGGAAGTGGCCATTTCGGGGAGCAACCCGCTATCCACTCAGGATGATGTGGCGGCGGCACTGGCAGAAGGGGGAATCACGGTATTTGCCACGTATCATCCGACGCCTGAAGAATTCCTGGAATACCAGGAAATGACGCTCCGATTCGGTCCGGAATTCCTGATTGATGATGGGGGGGATCTGGTTGGCCTGCTCCACGAGCGGCCAGATGATTTTCCCGCGACGGTCCGTGGCGGATGCGAAGAAACGACGACCGGCGTCCTCCGGTTAAAGGCGCTGGAGAAGGAAGGGCGGCTGCGTTTTCCGATGGTCGCTGTCAATGATGCCCTGTGCAAATCGCTCTTCGATAACCGTTACGGTACGGGACAGTCGGTATGGGACGGCATCAACCGCACCACGAATCTGGTGGTCGCAGGAAAAACGGTGGTGGTGGCCGGCTATGGCTGGTGCGGAAAAGGCGTGGCGATGCGCGCCAAGGGATTGGGAGCCAATGTCATTGTCACAGAAGTGGATCCCGTCAAGGCGATCGAGGCGCACATGGATGGATTCCATGTGATGCCGATGGAACAGGCAGTGAAACGGGCCGATTTTCTGGTCACCGTGACGGGCAATGCCAAGGTGGTGACCACGGAACATTTTCAATCAATGAAAGACGGAGCCATCCTGGCCAATGCCGGCCATTTTGACGTGGAAGTGGATATCCGGGCGCTGGAAGCGCTGGCGATTCGCAAGCGGCGTGTCCGGCACCAGATTGACGAATATCAGATGGCGGATGGCCGCAAATTGTATTTGCTGGCCGAAGGGCGTTTGGTCAACCTTGCGGCGGGGGACGGGCACCCTGCTGAAATCATGGATATGTCCTTTGCGCTTCAGGCCTTGTCGCTGCTATGGCTGAAGGAAGGAAGAGGCACGGCAATCGATGTCACGGCTCCCAAAGTCCTGCCTGTTCCGAAGGAAATTGATCGGCAAGTGGCCTATTTAAAACTGGAGAGCCTGGGCATTCAGATTGATCGGTTGTCGGAAGAACAGCAAGCGTATTTGTCCAGTTGGCGTCAGGAACCATAACTGTAAAAAAGATCCTGCTCATCGAGGCAGGATTTTTTTTGTGCGTAGCGAATATGTAGAACCAAGTGGAGGAAAGTGGTGGATAGTGGGGCCTGGTGGTGGGAAAGTGGGTGAGCGGGTGTGTTGATGGGCGAGTATTATCACAGCATTGATGCGAAGGGCAGGTTGATTATTCCTGCGAAATTTCGCGAAGAGTTGGGCGAAACCTTTGTCATCACCCGCGGACTGGATCGCTGTCTGTTTGTTTTCCCACCCCATGAATGGCAGCAAATTGAAAGCAAGTTGAAAAGCCTCTCCTTCACAAGTGCAGATGTGCGCGCTTTCACGCGGTTTTTCTTTTCAGGCGCGATGGAATGCGAGCTCGACAAACAGGGACGAGTGAACCTGCCGCCAACCCTGCGCGAGTATGCGCAGCTTGAAAAAGACTGCGCGATCATCGGCGTTTCCACGCGTGTGGAAATATGGAGCCAACCTGTTTGGGAAAGCTATTTTCAGCAATCAGCGGGCAGCTTCAGTGAGATTGCTGAAAAGCTGGAGCTTCATTTCTAGTCAGGAAAAGGTGGTCGTGCAGGAATTGGAACATGTGTCAGTGTTGCTGCATGAAGCGGTAGACAGATTGGTGACATCTCCGGAAGGAATTTATGTCGATTGCACACTGGGCGCCGGAGGACACAGCGAAGCGATTGTGAAGCGCCTGAAGGGAACGGGCAGATTAATCGCACTGGATCAGGATGAAGAAGCGATACGAATCGCCAGCCGACGTTTATCCCCATATATGAGCCGAATCAACCTGGTCAAGAGCAACTTCAGGGATCTCGGGTACGTGTTGGACAAGATGGGGATTGGCCAGGTGGACGGCTTTTTATTTGACTTGGGTCTTTCTTCCATGCAGGTGGACACCTCTGAGCGAGGCTTCAGCTATCATCACGATGAACGTTTGGATATGCGCATGGATCGCCGGCAGCAGCTGACGGCCTTTGAAGTGGTGAACGATTGGCCTGAGTCACGGCTGCGGGAGATCATTTCACGATATGGGGAGGAGCGTTTTGCGCGGCAAATCGCCCGGCGGATTGTCAGTGAGCGGGAGAAGGGACCGATTGAGACAACCGGCGAACTGGCCGAGCTGGTCAAGGAGGCGATCCCGGCAGCGGCCAGGCGAAAGGGTCCGCATCCTGCGCGCCGTACCTTTCAGGCGATCCGGATTGCGGTCAATGACGAACTGCGGGCCTTTTCTGAGGCGTTGACACAAACGCTGGATCGGTTGCGGTCAGGTGGACGGATTGCTGTGATTACCTTCCATTCCCTGGAAGATCGCATTTGCAAACAGCAGTTTTCGGAATGGGCAAAAGGGTGTATCTGCCCTCCCTCTTTTCCCGTATGCAGGTGCGGGCGGCAACCGCGCGTACACCTGGTTACCCGGAGACCGGTTCAGCCGACGGAAGATGAAGTCCGTCACAACCCGCGAGCACGTTCTGCGAAATTGCGAGTGGCAGAAAAAATTTAAAAAAATAAAGGGTGGAGACAGGGATGACGAGAGGGAATTTGGCCGTACGACCAGTGCCACGGAAAAAGGTTGTAAAGCGGACCCGGGTCGTGCGGACGGGGCTTTCCATCGGCGAAAAGTTATTTTATCTCGCTTGTTTGAGCCTTTGCATTGGTGTTGCCGCATATTTGATCACCCAATACACCGTTTTGGCGTCCGTCAATTATCAGGTGCAGGATTTGCGGAAACAGATCCAACAGGAAAAAGAGCAGGTTCTCCAATTGCAAATGGAGCTGGCGAAAAACAGCACACCAGAGAAAATTATCGGCAAGGCTGAGCAAATGGGAATGTCTGTCGATGAAAAGCGTCTGATCATTTTATCCAAAGAGTGAAAGAGAGTGCAGACGAATGAATCGCATGCAACGGATCGGCCTGCGTACCCTTTTGTTGGGGCTGATATTCAGCCTGTTGTTCGCTGGTTTGCTGATCCGGATTTTTTGGCTTCAAGCCGTGGACGCCGCCTGGTTGCAGGAGAAGGCAACCCTCGTCTGGAACCGAAACGAAGTCATCCGGCCCGTGCGAGGGAAAATTTATGATCGCCATGGCGAAGCGCTTGCCTATGATGCGCCTGCTTATACGGTTGTTGCCACCTTGTCCAAGAAAGATCCGAATCACATTGAGGATCCCAAAGAGGTTGCCGAGGCCTTATCGCCGGTACTGGATACTTCCACGGATATCCTGTACAAGCAGCTGAACAAAGATGCGTATCAGGTGGAACTTCGCCAAGGCGGGTGGAAAGTGGACGCCGAGAAAGCAAAAGCGATTGAGGCGTTGGAATTAAAAGGGATCCATCTGATGGAGGAGACCAGGCGATTTTATCCCAATAAAGAACTGGCTGCCCACCTTCTCGGCTACGTGGATTTGGAAGGAAAGGCGAAAATGGGCTTGGAGCTGTCGATGGATGAATGGCTTCGTGGCAAAGAAGGGAAAAACCGTTTTGTCAAGGATGCCCGGGGGATTCCTCTGCCGAATGGCGAACTGGAATACATACCGGCAGAGGATGGCGCGGATGTCTATTTGACCATCGATCGGACAATCCAGAGTTTTGTGGAGCAGGCGCTGGACCGCGCGCAAAGAGAGTATCGGCCGAAACGGATGGTCGCGATTGTGTCCGACCCGAACAGCGGGGAGATATTGGCCATGTCCGTTCGCCCCGGCTTCGATCCGAATCAGTACTGGAAGATCGAAAACTATAGCAACTATGCGATCAGCTACCCCTTTGAGCCCGGTTCCACGTTTAAGATCATCACGCTGGCGGCAGCCATTGAGGAAGGTCTCTTCCGGCCAGGGGAAAAGTATCTGTCCGGCACTTACAGGGTGCCAGGCTCGAGGATTCCGGTTCGGGACCACAACGCTGGTCGCGGCTGGGGGACGATCACGTTTTTGGAGGGCGTGCAAAAATCCAGCAATGTGTTGTTTGCCAAGCTGGGGGTTGAACGGCTCGGCAAGGAACGGCTGATTCGTTACATTCAACAGTTTGGTTTTACAAAAAAGACCGGCATTGAATTGCCCGGCGAGGTGATCGGCCGAGTGCCGCCGATCTCGGAGCAAATTGCGCCTCGTGATGTGGCCGCCATTTCCTTTGGCCAGGCGGTTTCCGTTACGCCGATCCAGCAGGTTGCCGCTGTAGGGGCGGTTGCCAATGGCGGCAAGGTCCTGCCCATGACGATTGTCAAGCAGGTGAAAAAGAAGGATGGCACTGTTGTGTATGAGGGACCCAAGTCGGAAGGAAAACAGGTGATCAGCGAGGAAACCTCGCGTCAGGTCCGCGAAATTCTCGAGACGGTCGTTTCCGAGGGCAGCGGGCAGGCTGCTTACCTGGAAGGGTACCGGGTGGCAGGGAAAACGGGTACGGCGCAGAAATTCGACGAAAAAACGGGACGGCTGATCAAGGGCGAGTATATTGCCTCGTTTATCGGCTTTGCGCCTGCCGATCATCCGAAAGTGCTGGTTTATGTGGCGCTGGATGCGCCGCAGGAGGGACATTACGGGGGAACGGTGGCTGCGCCGGTCTTCCAGGACATTATGCGCAATACGTTGCATTATCTGCGCGTTCCGACGGAGTGATGCATCGTTCTAACCTTGTACACCGGCGAATACAGTAGTGTACAAGGGGGGAGTCCGATGCGAATCTCGCAATCCTTGATCAGCCGGCGCCTGTTCATCTGCCTCGTTGCGGCATTGCTCCTGTTTTCCGTGTTAATCGGACGACTGGCTTATGTCCAATTGATTCGAGGGGAATGGTTGACGGAAAAGGCGCATCAGTTATGGAACCGGGAAATTCCCTTTGAGCCGATGCGGGGACGGATTTTGGATCGCAATGGGGAGGTGCTGGCCGATAACGTGAGCGCCCCCTCCGTGCTGGCGATACCTGCACAAATCAAGGAACCGAAAAAGGTGGCGGCCGCCCTGGGAGAAGTGCTGGGGATGGAGGAAGAGCGTCTTTATCAGCTGCTGACGAAGCGGCAGTTGATGGTGCGAATCGTCCCGGAAGGCAGGCGCATCAGCCCGGAGAAGGCGCAGCAAGTGAGGGCGTTGAAACTTCCCGGCATCGTCATCGCCGAAGACAGCAAGCGATACTACCCGCATGGCACGTTCGCCTCCCATGTGTTGGGCTTCACTGGTGTCGACAATCAAGGCTTGGCGGGCCTGGAGTATGCATATGATGAGTTGTTGCGGGGAACAAAGGGGAGCATTTCGTTTTTAGCGGATGCCCGTGGACGTGAAATTCCCGATCAGGATGAGGGATACCATCCGCCAAAAGACGGGTACGATCTCATTCTCACGCTGGATCAGTCGATTCAATCCTTTATCGAACGGGAATTGGATCAAGCCATGCTGCAGTATGAAGCCGATCATGCCCTGGCCATTGCCTTGAATCCTAATACCGGTGAGATCCTGGGAATGGCCAGCCGGCCCCATTATCATCCTGGCGAGTTCCAGCGATACCCGCAAGAGGTGTACAACCGCGTGCTGCCCATCTGGATGGCGTATGAGCCAGGCTCCACATTCAAAATCATCACGCTGGCGGCCGCCCTTGAGGAGCACAAGTTGAATCTTGAGGAATCCTTTTTCGATCCCGGCTATGCGGTTGTGGCTGGCGTGAGAATCCGGTGCTGGAAGGCGGGAGGGCATGGCCATCAATCGTTTCTGGAAGTGGTGGAAAACTCTTGTAACCCCGGATTCATTGAAATCGGCCAGCGGCTCGGAAAAGATCTGCTTTTCAAATACATCCGTGATTTTGGTTTTGGCAGCAAGACAGGGATTGATTTAAACGGAGAAGCCTCAGGCATCCTCTTTCCGCTGGAACGCGTCGGTCCGGTCGAGCTGGCCACGACCTCTTTCGGCCAAGGGGTTTCCGTGACGCCTATCCAGCAAGTCAGCGCCGTCGCGGCTGCCATCAACGGCGGTCGGCTGATGAAACCCCATATCGCCAAACAAATCCAAGATCCGGAAACGGGCGAAGTCATCCAGCGTTTTGAACCAGAATTCATCCGGCAGGTGATCTCTCCGGAAACATCCGAAAAAGTGCGGATGGCACTGGAGAGTGTCGTCGCCAAAGGAACAGGGAGCAATGCCTTTATTGACGGCTACCGGGTAGGCGGGAAAACAGGGACGGCACAAAAGGTGGGAGCCGGGGGACAGTACTTGCAAAACAATCACATTGTCTCCTTTATGGGTTTTGCCCCGGCGGATGATCCGCAAATTGTCGTCTATGTCGCAGTAGACAATCCGAAGGGGATCCAGTTTGGGGGTGTGGTGGCGGCTCCGATCGTGCGAAACATCTTGGAAGACAGCCTGCATTACCTGCGCGTCCCGCCGCGGAAGGAGCAGATTCGGAAAGAACGGCGTCCAAATGAGCAGCCGTTGGTCGAGGTGCCTGATTTGATCGGGGCCAGTGTCCAGGAGTTGCAATTGAGTCAATTTGGCTTTCGTTTGGAGACCTACGGAGAAGGGGATACCGTCATCAATCAGGCGCCAAAGGCAGGGGTGAAAGTGGCTCCGTATGCGACGATACGGGTCTACTTGGGAGACGGAAAGAGAGATGACAAATGAGCGCCATCGGTCTACAATGTAGGAGGAACGGTTGCTTCCCACAATGCCGTTGGCTTGTGGGATTCTTTCTTGATGATTTTATATTTGGTATAAAGTGAATCTTTCTCGATATGTTGATTAGAAAGAGGGCCGGGAGGTTTATAATGAGGATAAGGGGGCATCGCTCATGCAGCTTTCAGATGTACAGGAACTGCTGGTGACAGCAGAGATCCGTGGCCAGGCGACGACGACCTTTTCCGGAATCCAAGCCGATTCGCGGAAGGTGGTCCCGGGAGATTTGTTCATCTGCTTGCCCGGGTATACCGTGGATGGCCACGATTTTGCTGCTCAAGCCGTTGAGCGAGGTGCAGTGGCCCTGCTCGTAGAGCGGTTTCTGCCAATCGCCGTTCCCCAAGTCCGCGTCCGAGATGCCCGGCGTGCGATGGCCATCGTGGCCAGCCATTTTTTTGGCCTTCCGACGCAAGAGATGAAGTTGATCGGAGTGACGGGCACCAACGGAAAGACGACGATTACCTATCTTTTAGAGAAAATTTTTGCCGATGCCGGCTACAGAACCGGTCTTGTCGGCACGATCCGGCATAAGGTGGGTGAGCAGTGGCTTCCGTCTCGCAACACGACCCCGGATGTGCTGGAATTGCAGTCCATGTTCCGTCAAATGGCCGATTTGGGGACGGAGTATGTGATCATGGAGGTCTCATCGCATGCGCTGGAATTGGGGCGTGTTCGGGGAAGCCTTTTTCGTACGGCCGTATTTACCAATCTGACCCAGGATCATCTGGATTTTCATGAGAGCATGGAACAGTATTGGTTTGCCAAATCACTATTGTTTTCCGGCCTTGGAAACAGTTATGGGAAGATGCGCCAGTATGCTGTGCTGAATGCCGATGATCCGTCTGCTCTTCGGTTGGCCCGCGTGACGGCCCATCCGGTCATTACCTACGGCATCCACCATGAGTCCGATGTCCAAGCGGTGGGAATCGATTTGCGCCCCGAAGGGACGACCGTGGATGTAAATACCTACCGGGGAAGCGTTCGGCTGCACCTGAAGATGGTGGGGCTCTTTAATGTGTACAATGCCTTGGCCGCTCTTGCGGCAGCGATGCTGGAAGGATTGGAGCTCCATCAAATCCGGGATAGCCTTGAGCAGATGCCTGGCGTCCCGGGGCGTTTTGAACGGATTGCAGAGGGTCAGGATGTGCATGTGATCGTCGATTATGCCCATACGCCGGACAGCCTGGAGAACGTGCTGAAGGCGATTCGCGGCTTTGCCAAGGGGCGCGTGCTATGTGTCGTCGGATGTGGCGGCGATCGCGATCGCGGCAAACGCCCGCAAATGGCCCGTGTGGCGGTTGACTACAGCGATTTGGCCATTTTTACTTCAGATAATCCCCGCTCCGAAGATCCTGAGAACATCTTGGATGAGATGGAGGCCGGCGTGCAGGATGAACCTCGGCGTTGGCTCCGGGTGGCGGATCGCCGGGAAGCGATTTTTGAAGCCATCCGGCGAGCCAGGCCTGGCGATACCGTCCTGATTGCAGGGAAGGGTCATGAAACATACCAGATCATCGGCCAGCAGATGCTGCCTTTTGATGATCGGGAAGTGGCCAGAGAGGCGCTTCGTGAGCGAAGCAAGTCGGGAGAGATGTTATGAAACGGCAGATACAGCATGTTCTCAAGATGGTGGACGGGTCTTGGCTGGGAAGCAGTGAGGATTTGTCGCGCATGTGCAACGGCGTGGCGACAGACAGCCGTCAGGTTGTTCCGGGAAACTTGTTTGTCCCATTGCAGGGCGAACGCTTTGACGGCTGCCAATTTGTGCCGGAGGCTTTGGCCAAGGGAGCGGCTGCCTGCTTGTACCCCAAAGATCGGCCGCTTCCGCCGGAACTGACGCCGGGGACCGCCCTGCCGCTGATCTTGGTGGATGATCCCTTGACTGCGCTGCAACGGATGGCAGCATGTTACCGGCGGGAGCTGGCCGTCAAAGTGGTCGCCGTGACGGGAAGCAATGGCAAGACGACGACCAAAGACCTCGTTTCTGCCGTCCTTTCGCAAGGCTACAAAGTGCACAAGACAAAGGGAAACCTGAACAATCACATCGGGCTGCCGATGACGCTGTTGGAGTTGCAGGAAGAGACAGAAGTGGCCGTCGTGGAAATGGGAATGAACCATCCTGGGGAAATCGCCCTGCTTTCCCGTCTGGCCCGGCCCGACATCGGGATGATTACCAATATTGGCGATGCGCACCTGCAGTATCTCGGTTCACGCGAGGGGATTGCAGCGGCCAAAATGGAGATCATCGAGGGGATGGATGCGGCCGGCGTGTTGCTCGTCAATGGCGATGAACCGCTATTGGACAAGATTCCGTACCCTGGTTCCATCCTTCGTTTCGGTTTTCGTTCCGACAACGACCTTTACCCCCTGTTTATCGAACGGGAAGGCCTTCGGCAAACGCGCTTTACCACGAACCGTACGCGGAAGATGCTGACGGTACCGGTGATCGGGCGCCATATGATCATGAATGCATTGGCGGCGGTGCTCTGCGGTTTGCAATTGGGCCTTGCCGAAGAGGCCATCGCGCAGGGGTTGTCGTCCGCCGAACTGAGCGGGATGCGCATGGAGGTGCAGGAAGGGCCCAATGGCATGCATATCCTGATGGACGCATACAACGCCAGTCCAACATCCATGCGGGCAGCGCTTGAACTGTTGCGGGAATTGGATGGTTGTTCCGCCAAGGTGGCTTTGCTCGGGGACATTCTGGAATTGGGTGAGCAGGAAGAGCGGCTTCACCGCCAACTGGCTGAGCATTTGTCGCCCGATTGGTTGGATGCCCTCGTGGTGTACGGCTCCCGTGCCCGCTGGATAGCCGATGAAGCGCTTCGGCTGGGGTTCCCTGGTTCGCGGGTTTTTCAATTCGCTGATCCAGGCGCGGCCGTTCAGGCGTTAAGGAAATGGGCGAAGCCGGGAACGCTGCTTTTGGTAAAGGCCTCACGCGGGATGCGCATGGAGAAGATCATCGACATGTTGCGAGGGGATACCTGATGGAGATTCGACCCTTAATTCTGACCGTCTTTGCGGCATTCATGCTGGCAGTTTTCCTTTCGCCCTTGATGATCCCGCTCCTGCGGCGGCTGAAATTTGGCCAATACATACGGGAAGAGGGGCCAAAGGGGCATCAGAAAAAAGCAGGCACGCCGACCATGGGCGGGCTGATGATCATGCTGCCGGCGGTACTGGCCACGTTTCTCTTTGCCGATTTTACGCCCACACTCAGCCTGTTATTGTTATCCATGCTGGGTTACGGACTGATAGGTTTTTTGGACGATTTTATCAAGGTAGTGATGAAGCGCAATCTGGGCCTGACCGCAACGCAAAAACTTTTTTTGCAGTTGCTTCTGGCTTTATCCATGTATTTGCTGCTGCAAAGGATGGATCATCCGTTTACCGTTTCTGTCCCCGGCACGCAGTGGGAAATCAATCTGGGCTGGTCCTACTTTCTGCTGCTGGTCCTGATTAACCTTGCGACGACCAATGCGGTCAACCTGACCGATGGATTGGACGGGTTGCTGGCAGGTACGGCTGGCATCGCTTTTGCCACCTATGGGATCATTGCCTGGGTCTACATGAAGCCGGAGATTGCCTTGTTCAGTTGTGCGATGATGGGTGCGGTTCTGGGCTTCCTCGTGTTTAACGCCCATCCTGCCAAAGTTTTCATGGGGGATACAGGTTCGCTGGCCATTGGTGGCGCCTTGGCAGCCATTGCGATCATGACGAAGACGGAGTTGCTGTTGATTGTCATCGGCGGGGTGTTTGTGATTGAGGCCTTATCTGTCATCATCCAGGTGATTTCCTACAAGACGCGCAAAAAGCGGGTGTTCAAGATGAGCCCGATCCATCACCACTTTGAATTATCCGGGTGGTCGGAGTGGCGGGTGGTGGTCACTTTCTGGTTGATCAGTTTTGTCTTTGCCGGAGTTGGCCTTTATCTGGGAGTGTTGGTATAGATGCGGCGTTATGGTCGAAGCTGGTTTCGCGGCAAAAGGGTGGTTGTCATTGGACTGGCCAAAAGCGGACTGGCCGCCGCCTGCCTGCTTTGGGAACTGGGCGCACAAGTGACGGTGAATGACCGGCAAGAGGCCTGGCAAATTCCGCCGGAAGCCAAGCGGAAGTTGGAAGAGCGGGGAATCGTTTGTCGGTGGGGCGGCCATCCTGACGATCTGATCGATCCGGGCGTCGATTTGGTGGTCAAAAATCCGGGCATCCCGTACCGGATTCTTCCAATCCAGCAGGCGATAAAGTATCAGATTCCTGTCATCACCGAAGTAGAGCTGGGATGGCAGTGGACGGTTTCGCCGATGATCGGCATCACCGGTTCG
>Ga0066871_100723_pt1 | contig 15347 bp, 20 predicted proteins | sample CeladaPassage60B_FD_62209 | JGI IMG/M metagenome (GOLD analysis project Ga0066871, IMG submission 62209) | Cellulose-adapted microbial communities from the Joint BioEnergy Institute, USA - Passage3 60B | ecosystem: Engineered > Bioreactor > Continuous culture > Unclassified | place: USA...
CAATGGCGAAGAGGTCACACCCGTTCCCATCCCGAACACGGAAGTTAAGCTCTTCAGCGCCGATGGTAGTGAGGGTTTGTCCCTTGCGAGAGTAGGACGCTGCCAGGCAAAAAGAAAAAGAGCGGCGATCGATGCTGCTCTTTTTTTATATGAAAATAAATAAAAAATTCCAAAAATTGCATAGATTATATTTATTTTGGACATAATGAAGGTGGAGGTGGAGAAGGAATGACTTACAGTCAACAGAGTGAAATAATTGGGGAAACGTGTGTGATCTGTGATAAGCAAAAAGAGAAAGGCATTCATTTATATTCAAGTTTTATTTGCACAGATTGTGAAAAGGACATGGTGCAGACTGATACGAGTGACCGGAAATATCAATATTTTGTTGAACAATTAAAAAAAGCGGCAGCTTCCAAAATTTATTCTTAACTTGGCTATAAACAGATGGTCAAGTTTTTCTTTTTGTTATAATGAAATTATGCAGCAAATAGAAAAGGGCGATGAAAGCAGATGGGAAAAATTCGTACTCCGTTGTATAATGCTTTAATTCAACATTGTCAGTTAAATCCTCTTTCGTTTCATGTACCTGGTCATAAAAACGGGATTCTTTATGATCCAAATCAGTTTCCGCATTTTCGCCAAACGCTTCAGCTGGATTTGACTGAGATTGCTAATTTAGATGATTTATATGCGCCAGAAGGGATCATTAAAGAGGCGCAGCAGCTTGCAGCAGAATTATATGGAGTATCGTCAACATATTTTTTAGTGAATGGTTCAACGGTCGGAAACTTGGCAATGATTCTTGCTAATTGCCAAAAGGGGGATGTCGTATTCGTTCAACGAAATAGTCATAAATCAGTGATGCATGGATTAGAGCTGGCCGGTGCAAAGCCTGTTTTTTTATCTCCCAAGTTCGATGAAGGTTTTCAAGTGCCTTCTTATGTACCAGTTGAAACGGTAAAGAAAGCTTTTCAAAAATATCCTCAAGTAAAAGCGATCATTTTGACAAGCCCTACCTATTACGGTTTAACATATACAAAATTAAATGAACTTATTCAATTTGCTCATTCCCGCCGTGTTCCGGTATTAGTCGATGAAGCTCATGGGGCTCATTTGATCGCAAGTTCTTCGTTTCCGAAATCAGCTGTTTCGGTTGGTGCAGATGTTGTCGTACAATCTGCCCATAAAACATTGCCTGCTATGACAATGGGAGCATTTTTGCATGTAAACAGCAAATTGGTGAATGAGGAAAAAATTAGCCATTATATACATATGCTGCAAACAAGCAGTCCGTCTTATTTGATTATGGCCTCACTTGATTTAGCAAGAGCGTATGTCGAGGATATGTTAACGAAGGAAGAGGAATTGAATCAAACTTTGCATAAATATGTGGAGATCTTTCAACAGCTTGACTATATCGATATAGTGTCTTCGAAGGATCCTTTTGTGGCTGTTGATCCTTTAAAGCTGACAATTCGTTCACAAAATGCCATGTCAGGTTATGATTTAATGGAGCTTTTTGAAAAAGCACGTATTTATCCTGAGCTTGCCGATCCTCTAAATGTTTTGTTTGTGCTTCCGTTTGCTAAAGAGTTTCAAGATACTGGACACTTTTCGAAAGTCAGTGACATATTAAAAAATACCCAAACAAGCAAGATGGAATGGGGTCTTCAGAAGGAAGTACAAATAGACGAAATCAGCCAGCTATCTATTTCTTACGAGGCAATGGAAAACAGTACAAAAACATTTGTATCATTAGAAGAAGCGATAGGAGAGATCTCTGCTGAAATGATTATTCCTTATCCGCCGGGAATACCGCTTTTGATGAGAGGAGAAAAAATTACAAAAAATCAAATTGAAGCGTTGAAAAGGTTAATGGAGCTGCGTGCTAATTTTCAAGGAGGAAAGAAATTAGCAGAAGGCCTTATTTCTATTTTCAGGAAAAGGTGATCTTAATGAAAGGAATTTTTATTACGTTTGAAGGACCTGAAGGAGCGGGGAAAACGACAATTATTAAAAAGCTTGAAAAAAAGTTAGAAAAAGAAGGAAAAGACGTTGTCGTGACGCGCGAGCCAGGCGGTATTGTCATCAGCGAGAAAATTCGGGAAATTATTCTTCATAAAGAACATACAGAGATGGATGCAAGGACCGAGGCGCTTCTTTATGCTGCCGCGAGAAGACAGCATTTAGTCGAAAAAGTAATTCCCGCTCTTCATAAAGGAAAAATTGTACTTTGCGATCGATTCGTTGACAGTTCTTTAGCCTATCAAGGGTATGCAAGAGGTCTCGGGATTCAAGAGGTGCTTGAAATAAATCAATTTGCAATAACCGGCATGATGCCCAATCTTACGCTGTTTTTTGATATTTTGCCGGAAAAAGGATTAGCAAGAATAACTAGCAATCAAAATCGAGAAATCAATCGACTTGACTTGGAAAAATTGGATTTCCATCAAAAGGTTTATGAAGGATACAAGAAAATCATTGAAATGTTTCCGAATAGAATAAAAGTGATCAATGCAGATCAGCCTTTAGAAAAAGTTTTTTTTGAAGCGGAGAGTGCATTGGACTTATTTTGGAAGGAAACATTGTAGTCATATCGTTCTCAAGCTTGATATAATGAAGAAAAATTGATATTCGCTGCAAAATGTCCTGGCAAGATGTCCTGCTTTTCCGTTTTTATTAATAAGGAGGCTTTTCCGTATGAAATTGATTATGGCTGTTGTCCAGGATCAAGATAGCAACCGCTTATTAAAAGCCCTGACGGAACATAACTTTCGTGTGACAAAGCTTGCAAGCACCGGGGGATTTTTAAAGTCCGGCAACACTACTTTTATTATTGGAACAGAAGACATTCGTGTGCAAAAAGCGCTCGATATCATTAAAACGAACTGCCAATCTCGCCAACAGCTTGTTGCTCCAGTTTCACCGATAGGCGGGAATACCGACTCTTACGTTCCCTATCCGCTTGAAATTGAGGTTGGCGGTGCAACTGTTTTTGTCCTTCCAGTTGAACAATTTCATCAATTTTAAAGGTGAGAGCAAATGAAAGTAAATGAAGATTTAAGAACAATACTGCCTAAACAAACAATTGAACAGAACGGAACACAAAACAGATCTAAAATATTTTCTCAAATGGTTGAAAAGCATGAATCCAAGCTCCATGAAGAACAATGGAAACAGCTTTTAAATGAACTGGAGGAAGCCGGAGAACGTCTAAGTAAATCGAGAAATATGCATGATTTGTCTAAGTTTAAAAGATTAGTAAAGCGGCTTATTCGTGAAACGATTGAATTCGGAATGGGTGTCAAAGAATCAAAGAGCTGGGATTTTTATGGGAACAGACGGAATTTAAAAATCGTTTCCCAAATTGACCAAAAGCTGGTGGAATTGACCGAAGAAATTTTAAATAAAGAAAAAGATGCCGTAAACATTTTAGGGAAAATAGGGGAAATAAAAGGGCTGATCGTGAATTTATATACGTAAGTGAGTGGTACAATAAATGAAAACATGGGAAGAACTCGAAAAACTTCAGCCAAAAGTATTGAAAATAATACAAAATTCTTTTAAGAAAAATAGATTGGCCCACGCCTATTTATTTCAAGGGAAAAAGGGCACAGGAAAAAAGGATGCTGCTTTTTTAACTGCAAAAAGTTATTTTTGCGAGCATTTGGAGAAAAATTATAAACCGTGCGGACAATGTTCAAACTGCAAGAGAGTTGAGAGCGGAAATCATCCTGATCTTCACTTTATAGAGCCTGATGGCTTATCAATCAAAAAAGAACAAATAGAAGCATTGCAGAAGGAATTTGCAAAAACGGGCGTTGAATCGAACCGGAAGCTTTATATCATATCTGGATGCGACCAGATGACTGTCAATGCGGCCAACAGTTTATTGAAATTTTTGGAGGAACCGACGGAAGGAACAATGGCAATATTAATAACAAATCAAGTTCATCGAGTGTTGCCGACAATTCTTTCTAGATGCCAAATATTAACCTTCCAACCCATTCCCCCAAAAATGATTCAGCAGGAACTTGAGAAAAAAGGAACTCCAAGTCATATAGCTGCCCTCGTCAGTCAAGTTACCAATAATATTGAAGAAGCATTTTCACTTAGCCGTGACGATTGGTTTGCGGAAGCAAGAACCAAAGTGATAAAATTATATGAAGTATTGGACTCCCGTCCCGACCATGCATTGCTTTTTATTCATAATCATTGGGTGCCTTTTTTTGCAGATAAAGAGCAAATGGAAATGGGACTGGATTTTCTCCTATTTTTATATAAAGATTTATTATCAATTCAAATCGGAAATGAAGATGACGTTGTTTATTTAGATATATTGCCAATGTTAAAACAGCAAGGGCTAAAGCTTGGCCAACGAACTGTTTTACACCAAATCGTCTCCATTTTGAATGCAAAAAAACGGTTAAATTTCAATGTTAATCCGCAGCTTCTTATGGAAGATTTGGTTTTAACATTGCAGGAGGGATAAGCTTGTATGATGTTGTAGGAGTTCGCTTTAAAAAGGCGGGAAAAATTTATTATTTTGATCCAAATGGTTTTGATATACAGCTTGATGATTATGTCATTGTTGAAACAATCAGAGGGATTGAATATGGAAAAGTAGTAGTCAGCAAAAAACAAGTGGAAGAGCATGATATTGTGCTTCCATTAAAGAAAGTCATTCGGAAAGCTGATGAAAAGGATCGGATGATTGTCCAAGAAAACAACAGGGCAGCAAAAGAAGCGATGGATATTTGTTTAAAAAAAGTAGAAGAACACGGTTTAGAGATGAAGCTTGTCGATGTAGAGTATACATTTGACCGCAACAAAGTCATTTTTTACTTTACTGCTGACGGGCGTATTGATTTTCGCGAGCTTGTAAAAGATTTGGCCTCTATTTTTAAAACGAGAATTGAACTTCGACAAATCGGGGTGCGAGACGAAGCGAAAATGCTTGGCGGAATCGGCCCCTGTGGAAGAATGCTATGCTGCTCCACATTTTTAGGGGATTTTGAGCCTGTTTCGATTAAGATGGCGAAAGATCAAAATTTGTCTTTGAATCCTACAAAGATTTCGGGGTTATGCGGAAGATTAATGTGCTGCTTAAAATATGAGAATGATGAATATGAAACAGCAAAAGAGCAACTTCCGGATATTGGAGATACTATAGAAACTCCGAATGGAACAGGAAAGGTTGTCGGACTAAATATTTTAGAACGTGTGCTGCAAGTTGAACTGATCAATCGCGATCGCGTCGTTGAATACACATGGGAAGAATTAATACAAGACGATGCTGTTTCTATGGAGTTCACAGATTAGAGGTGGAAAACCAGTGAACAAAAAAGAAATTTTTGATGCTGTGACATTGCTGGAGGAACAAATTGGTTATTTGTACCGCCAATTAGGAGAATTAAAGCAGCATATAGGAGAATTAATTGAAGAAAACCAACATTTAAAATTGGAAAACGACCACTTGCGCAAACGAATGTCTTCTTTTGATCAAATGAATTTGAAACAAGAAGAATTGAAAAGCGCTAAGAAGAAGGAAAAAAAGCTTGGACATATAGATATTGGCGAAGGGTATGATAACCTGGCAAGACTTTATCAGGAAGGATTTCATATTTGTAATCTGCATTATGGCAGTGTAAGGAAAGATGGAGATTGCCTGTTCTGCCTCTCATTTTTAAATAAAAAGTAAGTGCAGCTTCCTTTTCAGGAGGCTTTTCTTATGACTAGGACGAGTAAGTAATCTCAAGAAAGGGAAATTTACATGGTATATTTGCACGATGATGAAAGGCTGGATTATTTGTTAGCGGAAGATTTGCGCATCATTCAAAGTCCTTCAGTTTTTGCATTTTCTCTCGATGCAGTTCTTCTCGCAAAATTTGTGTATGTCCCGATCCAAAAAGGGAATTTGATTGACCTTTGTACAGGAAACGGGGTGATTCCACTTTTATTAAGCACAAGAACAAAAGGAACGATCACAGGAGTGGAAATACAAAAGCGGCTGTTTGATATGGCTGTCAGATCTGTCCAATATAATCACCTTGAACATCAAATAAAGATCATTCACGGCGACATTTTGGACATGCCGAAACAGCTTGGGTATGGGAAGTTCGATGTTGTAACATGCAATCCCCCTTATTTCAAAACGCCGGGACAAGAAGAGTTAAATAAAAACGAATATTTTGCGATTGCAAGGCATGAAATATTATGCACTCTTGAAGATGCTATACGTGTAAGCAGCCAATTGGTAAGGCCGGGGGGAAAAGTTGCCTTTGTCCATCGTCCAGGACGATTTTTAGAAATGATCGAACTCATGAAAAAATATCGAGTGGAACCGAAAAGAATTCGCTTTGTATATCCAAAGCTTGGAAAGGAAGCAAATACTTTATTAGTAGAAGGAATAAAAGATGGGAATCCTGATTTAAAAATTCTACCCCCATTGATCGTTTACGATGATCAAAACAATTATACGGATGAAGTTCAAAAAATATTGTACGGGTAAATAAAATGTGACCAAAGCGGAATGTATAAATTATGGTGGTGAATAGGGATGTGGCAGCAAAAAAGCTATGCGGAAGATGTAGAGAAGGGCGCACTATATTTAGTGCCGACGCCGATCGGAAATTTAGAAGATATGACGTTCCGTTCAATCCGTGTGTTAAAAGAGTGTGACGTTATTGCAGCGGAGGACACGAGACAAACGAAAAAATTATGTCATTATTATCATATTGATACAAACATCATCAGCTATCATGAACATAATAAAAATTCGAGTGGAAGACAGATCATGAAAATGATTGAAGAAGGGAAAAAAGTTGCACTTGTCAGCGATGCCGGCATGCCAACCATTTCTGATCCAGGAAGTGAGCTTGTTCAGCTAGTTTTAGACCATCGTTATCCGGTTATACCGCTTCCGGGGGCTAATGCTGCATTAACGGCATTGATCGCTTCAGGAATTGCGCCTCAGCCTTTTTATTTTTTTGGATTTTTACATCACAAGAAAAAAGAAAAGAAAAAACAATTGGAGCAATTAAAAAATAAGAAAGAAACCATTATCCTTTATGAATCTCCTCATCGACTCGTTGAAACGTTAAAGGATATTCATGAATTTTTTGGCAATAGGAAAATAGCTGTTGCTCGAGAGTTAACAAAAATGTATGAGGAGTTTGTGAGGGGGACAGTTGATGAACTATTAGATTGGGCGGAAAATCATGAAATCAAAGGGGAGTTTTGTTTAATCATTGAAGGCAGTCAAGAAAATACTCCCGATGATAACAAAGAAACATGGTGGAGTAAATGGACGATTAAAGAACATGTTGAACATTATATAGAAAAAGGCTATCCATCAAAAGAAGCGATCAAATTGGCCGCATTGGATCGAAATTTGCCAAAACGGGAAGTGTATCAGGAGTATCATTTGAAATAAAAGTCCCTGAATAGTAGGGACTTTTAACTTTTTATTTAGAAGATTCCAAAATGGTTTGGATTTCTTTTAAAATTTGCTCTGCACCTTCGCGGCTAAGAACAATTTTTCCGCCTGCAAGCTGGAAGTTATCATCAGAAACTTCTCCAGTTACTTGACAAGTCATGCTAGGTTTATATTTTTTCAAAATGATGCGGTCGTCATCCACATAAATTTCTAAAGCATCTTTTTCAGCAATTCCTAATGTTCTGCGCAATTCAATCGGAATAACTACGCGTCCCAACTCATCAACTTTACGAACAATTCCAGTAGATTTCATAAAATTTGTCTCCTCCCATTTGTAAAATAAAGATTTATCGCCTATATACTCCCTTTTTCGTCATTATTCGACATTTGCGATTGTCAATTAATAGAATAACAGTTTTTCCAATAAACGTCAATCCTTTTGATTCGAAATACTGTTCAATTTAAATAACTGTTCAAATCTTATAAGATGATGAAAGATTATGTATATTTTCTTGATAAAACAGGCTATGATGGTATCATAGAATATGTAATCAATGCTTGGTTTTGTCGCTCTCGTCCAACTGACGAGAGCTTTTCTGTAATGTAGTGGCAAAGGAGGATTAATATTGTGGAAAACAGAAAAAAAACATTTTATTTAACGACGCCCATTTACTATCCGAGCGATAAATTACATATCGGTCATGCGTATACAACGGTAGCCGGCGATGCCATGTCGAGATATAAACGCCTTCGCGGTTATGATGTCATGTATTTAACGGGAACTGACGAGCATGGGCAAAAAATCCAGCGAAAAGCGGAGGAAAAAGGAGTATCTCCTAAAAAGTATGTTGATGATATTGTTTCAGGGATTAAAGAATTATGGAAAAAATTAGATATTTCCTATGATGATTTTATAAGAACGACTGAAGAGCGACATAAGAAGGTAGTAGAAAAAATTTTCGACCGTCTAGTAAAGCAGGGAGATATTTATTTAGATGAGTATGAAGGATGGTACTGTACGCCTTGTGAATCGTTTTTTACAGAAAGACAGCTAGTGGACGGAAATTGCCCTGATTGCGGCCGCCCTGTTGAGAAGGTAAAAGAAGAGTCTTATTTCTTTAAAATGAGCAAATATGTCGACAGGCTTCTGCAATTTTATGAAGAAAATCCAGAGTTTATTCAGCCGGAATCAAGAAAAAACGAAATGATCAATAACTTTATAAAGCCTGGGCTGGAAGATTTGGCGGTATCCCGGACGACTTTTGACTGGGGCATTAAAGTTCCTGGTAATCCAAAACATGTTATTTATGTTTGGATTGACGCATTGACAAACTATATTACGGCGCTCGGCTACGGAACCGAGAATGAAGAAAAATTTAAAAAATATTGGCCTGCAGATGTTCATTTAGTAGGGAAAGAGATTGTCCGCTTTCACACGATATACTGGCCGATTATGCTCATGGCGCTTGATCTGCCTCTTCCTAAAAAAGTGTTTGGACATGGATGGCTGTTAATGAAGGACGGAAAAATGTCTAAATCAAAAGGAAATGTTGTGGATCCAGTTACATTGATTGACCGTTATGGGCTTGATGCTTTGCGCTATTATTTGCTGCGTGAAGTTCCGTTTGGAGCGGACGGAGTATTTACTCCTGAAGGCTTTGTGGAGCGCATTAACTATGATTTAGCTAATGACTTAGGAAACTTACTAAACCGAACGGTGGCCATGATCGATAAATATTTTGACGGCATTGTAAAAAAAGAACAAGCGGATGAAACGCCTTACGATGAGGCTCTTCGCACATTCAGAACCGAAACAGTTAAAAAGTACGAAGAAGCCATGGATAAAATGGAGTTTTCCGTTGCGCTGACAGCCCTATGGCAATTTATTGGCCGGACAAATAAATACATTGATGAGACGGAGCCTTGGGTACTGGCAAAAGACGAGTCAAAAAGAAATCAGCTTGCATCCGTCATGTATCATTTGGCTGAGTCGCTTCGACATATAGCCGTTTTATTAAAACCATTTTTAACAAAAACACCGGATAAAATTTTTGCGCAAATAGGTGTAGAGGACGATCATTTGAAAAATTGGGAATCCATTCATAAGTTTGGGCAGCTGGAAGAGGTTCGGGTGCAAAAAGGAGAGCCGCTGTTTCCGCGTTTAGATATCGAACAGGAAGTGAACTATATAAAAGAGCAGATGAAAGGATCGGCACCTGAGGCTAAAAAAGAAACAGCAGATGATGAGAATGAAATTACAATTGATGATTTTATGAAAGTGGATTTACGCGTGGCGGAGGTTATTCAAGCGGAGAGAGTAGAAAAAGCAGACAAGCTGTTAAAACTTCAGTTGGATTTAGGATCTGAAAAACGCCAAGTTGTTTCTGGAATTGCTAAATATTATCAGCCTGAACAATTAATCGGCAAAAAAGTTATTTGTGCAATAAATTTAAAACCGGTAAAATTGCGTGGAGAATTGTCGCAAGGAATGATTTTGGCAGGGGAAGAAAACGGAACCTTGTCGCTTGCTACCGTCGATTCAGATTTACCGAATGGAACGAAAATCAAATAAATTTGTCGAAGAATGTTTTTTTGGGGTGTTTCACGTGGAACACCTCTTTCCCTTTTATCGAAAAAGGGAAAAAATGATTGGAAAGGATGTCAAAATATGCTGTTTGATACTCATGCACATTTAAATGCGGTGCAATTTGAGGAGGATTTAAACGAAGTAATTGACCGGGCACTTCAAGAAAAAGTGGAAACTATCGTTGTTGTCGGCTTTGACCGCGAAACAATTCCAAAGGCTATAGAGCTTTCTGAAAGGTATGACTTTATATATGCAGCTGTCGGCTGGCATCCGGTTGATGCCATTGATATGACGGATCACGATTTAGATTGGTTAAGAGAGCTTTCCAGCCATCCGAAAGTTGTCGCACTAGGTGAAATGGGCCTGGATTATCATTGGGATAAATCACCTAAGGATGTGCAAAAAGAAGTGTTTCGCAAGCAAATTGCATTAGCAAAGGAAGTACAGCTGCCGATCATTATTCATAACAGAGAAGCAACTGCAGACATTGTTCAAATATTAAAAGAGGAAAATGCGAAGGAAGTAGGCGGAGTCATGCATTGCTTTTCCGGAAGCTTAGAGGTTGCCAAGCAATGTATGGACATGAATTTCTATATTTCGTTCGGCGGTCCTGTTACATTTAAAAATGCAAAAAAACCAAAAGAAGTAGCTGCGGAAATTCCATTGGACCGATTATTAATTGAAACCGATTGTCCTTATTTAACCCCTCATCCATTCCGTGGCAAACGGAATGAACCAAGCTATGTCAAATATATCGCAGAAAAAATTGCAGAGCTGAAAGGACTCACCTTTGAAGAAATAGCAAAAATTACAACCAGAAATGGAAAAAAATTATTCGGCATTTCATGATAAAGATTTCTGTCGAAGCTTGTTCAAGCTTGTCTGAAAAAAGAATGATTCAAAAAAGTTCTACACGTCTTCTTTTCCTCATAGGATAAACGTGTCGAGAAGTCTTTCTTCACTTTTTGTTCAAACTTCAAGATAATAGTTACAAAAAACGAGAAAAGTGCAGGAGGGTTGACAGGTTTAAAAATACTCTATATAATCTCACGGAGGAGAAGGAGGCGTTTTCGTGATTGAAAACATGAAAAATATGGTATCCAACCTTTCCAAGAGAAAAAAGTATGTCCTTTCTGCAGTCGGTGTATGTTTAATTGGCACAGGAGCAACGTATGGGGGCTATGAAGGAACAAAAGATACTGTTAGAGTCACTATTGATGGGAAAACAGAGGAAGTAAGGACCCATGCAGACCAAGTCAGTGATCTTTTGAAAGAATTAGATATAAAATTACAAGCTAATGATTATATTTCTCATGCGAAACATCGGGACATTCAAGACAACATGAATATAGTGATAAAATATGCCAAACCTGTCCAGCTGATTGTAGACAATGAGCGAAGGAAGATTTTCACAACTGCTGATACGGTAGAAGATGTTTTAAGGCAGCAAAAAATTTCCATTACCGAAAAAGATGAAGTTCTACCAGCATTAGATGCAAAAATTGAAAAAAACATGGAACTAAAGGTGAATAAAGCGCATCTTATCACTTTAAATATTGGTGGGAAAAACCAACAGATTTGGTCTACTTCGACTACTGTCGCTGACTTTTTAAAGGAACATAACGTAAAATTGAATCCAATGGATAAAGTAAAGCCTGGGCTAACAACAGTGTTAAATAAAAACACAAATGTAGAAATTACCAGAGTAGAAAAAGTCACCGATGTAGTGGAAGAACCAATTGTATTTAAAATCGTTCAACGTACAGATAAAAATTTAGCTGAAGGAACGAAAAAAGTGATTCAAGAAGGCGAAAAAGGAACACGCCAAAAACAGTTTGAAGTCATTTTGGAAAATGGAAAAGAAATTTCCCGTAAGCTTATAAAAACTGTAACAACGAAGGAAAGCAAAGATAAAATTGTTGTTGTCGGGACAAAAGCTTCTTCGCAGCCTGCACTAGCTTCAAGAGGAACTGGCAGCAAGTCTAAAGAATTTTATGTGACGGCTACTGCATATACAGCATCCTGCAATGGCTGTTCAGGCACAACAGCAACGGGGTACAATTTGCGCTCAAATCCAAATGCAAAGGTAATCGCAGTTGATCCGTCTGTCATTCCGCTCGGATCAAAGGTGTATGTTGAAGGATACGGATATGCAGTTGCCGCCGATACTGGTTCAGCAATTTCCGGAAATAAAATTGACGTATTTTTCCCAAATAAGTCTCAAGCATATCAATGGGGTCGAAAAAAGGTCAAAATAAGGGTTTTACGTTAATTTTATCGAGTGCTGTTTTGACAGAGGGTTTCGACCCTCTGTTTTTTTACGGTATAATTGGAAATCAGTAGCCTTTTATACAATTTGACGACAAATATTACAAAAAGGTTTCAAGTTTTGGAGGAAAAAATGAAAAAAAAAATAAAAGAAATTATTATCGTTGAAGGTAAAGATGATACGCTGGCAATAAAAAGAGCAGTGGATGCCGATACGATTGAAACGAACGGCTCTGCCATTAATCAATCGATTATTGAACAAATACGCCTTGCCCAAAACACGCGGGGAGTTATTATTTTTACGGATCCTGACGCTCCGGGAGAAAAAATTCGCAAAACAATAGCTGAACATGTTCCTGGATGCAAACATGCCTTTTTGCCACGCAATGAAGCCAGAGCAAAAAACGGGAGAGGAATTGGCGTTGAACATGCCAGCGCAGAATCTATTCGGAAAGCGCTGCGTTCGGTGAGAGAGGAAATGAACGAATGGAAAAGCAGCATTTCCATGTTAGATTTGATTTTTTATGGTTTAATTGGCGGTCCAACGGCAAAAAAGCGGAGGGAAAAGCTTGGAGAGCGGCTAAAAATCGGCTATGCTAACGGAAAACAGCTAATGAAACGCTTGGCAATGTTTCATATTACGAAAGAAGCGTTTTTGGAGGCAATTGAGGCGATCTTAAAGGAGGAAGAGGCAGATGGAAAAAGAAATAGCAACGTTAAGCCGAACGAAACAAATTCTTGAAAAATACAGCTTTTCTTTTAAAAAAAGCCTAGGGCAAAACTTTATTGTGGAACCGAACATATTGCATCGAATGATTGAGCGTGCAGGTGTAACAGAAGAAACAGGAGTCATCGAAATAGGCCCAGGGATCGGCGCATTAACAGAACAATTAGCAAAAAATGCTAAGAAAGTTGTTGCCTTTGAAGTCGATGGCAGACTGCTTCCGATTCTTGAAGAAAATTTAGCTCCATATTCAAATATCGAAATCATTTATCAAGATGTATTAAAGACAAATCTCCACGAAATCATTGAAAAAAAATTGAACAATTGCCGTGAAGTCATGGTAGTCGCCAATTTGCCATACTATATCACCACGCCGATCATTATGAAGCTTTTGGAAAACCGTTTGCCACTAAAATCGATCGTCGTCATGCTTCAAAAAGAGGTGGCAGAACGAATGACAGCCAAACCGTCAACAAAAGATTACGGCTCATTATCCATTGCCGTCCAATATTACACTGAAGCGAAAACGGTTATGTCGGTGCCGAAGACAGTATTCATCCCTCAGCCAAACGTGGATTCGTCTGTCATTCGCCTCGATTTGCGTCCAGAACCGCTTATTCATGTCAAAAATGAAGCATTTTTCTTTCAAGTAGTAAAAGCAAGTTTTGCTCAAAGAAGAAAAACGTTATTGAACAATTTACTCAACAACTTACCCAATGGGAAGGCGAATAAAAACATAATTGAAGAATGTTTGACATCAGCAGGAATCGATGGAAAGCGCAGGGGGGAATCATTGACCATTGAAGAATTTGCTTTATTGAGCGACAGACTTTACGAAATATTTAAATAGGGTAAATCACCATTTTGAAAAGCAAGACATACGTTAAAGAAGAAAAGAAAACTATTCCCGTTCGGAGTGAACATTATGCTAATAAAGCCGGGGATGATAGTGGCCAGAAAGTCTTATCAGTGCGATTTGCTTTTTCGGATTTTAGAAATAAAAAAGGATCATACTGGCCGTCTGATTGCCCTTATTTCAGGACAGGACGTCCGTTTAATTGCTGATGCCCCGTATGACGACTTAGTCATCATGAATAAAGAAGAACAAAAAATACGTGAAAAACAAGAAAGGGAAAAAATAGAAAATACGCTTTATCTCCTGAAGCAAGATTATGATCTATCTCGTGAAAAACAAGAATTTTACGCTTCGTCCGAATTTGAATATCAAAATGAATGTTTTCATATTCCAGGCAGAGTATTACATGTAGATGGCGACCCCAATTATTTGGAAAAATGCTTAAATTTATACGAAAAAATTGGTGTTCCTGTTCACGGCATACATTTAAAAGAAAACGAAATGGCTGATCATATTGATGAGCTTTTAGAAAAATATCGGCCGGATATACTTGTCATTACTGGACATGATTCTTATTCGAAGCATAAAGGGACAATATTGGATTTGAATGCTTACCGACACTCGAAGGATTTTATTAAAACGGTCAGGAAGGCGCGGAAAAAAATTCCCGGGCTTGATCAGCTGATTATTTTTGCCGGTGCATGCCAATCTCATTTTGAGTCATTAATAAGAGCTGGGGCCAATTTTGCAAGTTCACCGTCAAGAGTGAACATTCATGCTTTAGATCCTGTGTATATTGTTTCTAAAATCAGCTTTACTCCTTTTGTTGAACGAATTAATGTTTGGGATGTACTTCGAAACACCTTGTCGCGGGAAAAAGGATTAGGAGGCATTGAAACAAAGGGCGTCATGCGGTCAGGTTTACCATTTAACCGATATATTGAGGAAGCAGGTCAAAACGAATAAACGTTTGGACTGCTTTTTTTTTGAATAAATCCATATAATTTTTGCAAAAACGGGAAAACTATGACAAGTATTAGAGAAATTTGTTGAAAAGAAAACGTTGACACAGATGTTTAAAGGCTGTTATAATAAAAAATTTATTTGACTTATTAGTCGATTCTGTGTATAATGAACTTTGTGAGGTGGTTCCAATGGCAAAAACGTTATCCGATATTAAACAAGCTCTCGATTCTAATCTAGGCCGTCGATTAACATTAAAAGCGAATGGCGGACGTAGAAAAACAATTGAACGTTCAGGCGTTTTAGCCGAGACGTATCCATCGGTTTTTGTGATTGAACTTGACCAGGAAGAAAATGCTTTTGAACGCGTTTCATACAGCTATGCAGATGTGTTAACGGAAACAGTCCAAATTACTTTTATAGATGAAAACAACAATGTTGCAATGGGCGGGCAGTAAACGAAATTTGTTTGCTGCTTTTATTTTTTTCTCTGGCATTTTTTTAAAAG
>Ga0066871_100734_pt1 | contig 15218 bp, 16 predicted proteins | sample CeladaPassage60B_FD_62209 | JGI IMG/M metagenome (GOLD analysis project Ga0066871, IMG submission 62209) | Cellulose-adapted microbial communities from the Joint BioEnergy Institute, USA - Passage3 60B | ecosystem: Engineered > Bioreactor > Continuous culture > Unclassified | place: USA...
CGCCTCTTGTACGAGGCGATGCAAGTGGAGCTGCCATGGTGGACATGGCTGCTGCTCCGTTTCGGTCAGCTGGTCCAGGGTTACGGCTGGCTTTTTCCGGTGCTGATATCCGGGATCTTGCTTTTTGGCTGGCTGATGGTCCGGACACGGCATGGGATCCCCCTGCTGCAGACGGTCATCTATCGCTTGCCGGGAATCGGGCGTTGGCTGAAGCTGAGAAACAGTCATTACCTGGTGCAGCAACTGGGATTGATGCTGAAAAACGGCGTTTCCCTGGACACAGCCTGTGCCATCTTGGCCAGGAGCGGTCCGTCGGCGCGCATCCGCCAGGTATTTGAAGGGTTAAGGAGGGAATTGGAACGGGGATGCATGTTCAGTCAATCGTTGGCCATCTACAGGCAATATTTTGATCCATTGCTGCCTGAGATTCTGATGATTGCCGAAAAATCAGGCAGGCTGGCGGCGACGCTGGAACTGTTGCGTGACAGGTTTGCGCAACAGATCGTTTACGGCAACCAGCTGCTTGTCAAATTGTTCGGGCCCGTCCTGATTTTTTTCGTGGGCAGTGTCATGGGTTTCATGATGGTTTCACTGCTCATACCCATGTTCCACTTGGGAACAAAATAGGTTTTGCGGGGTGAAGAAGTCCATGTACCAGCGAAAATTTTTTCGGGAGTCCGGCTTTACCTTGGTGGAAATGATTGTCGTCCTTTTTGTGATCAGCGTGGTCCTGATGATCGCTTTGCCGGATTTGAGACAATCCGGGGTAAAGGCACAGGAAACCACTTGTGAAGCCAACCAGCGGCTGATCCGGTCGCAGCTGGAAAATTATTATCTGGATCATCGCTATCAGTACCCCCTGGAGGGCAAGGTTCCACCGGCTTCCTCCCAAGAAGTGTTGAATCAACTCCGGAGCGAGAAATACCTGCAGACGATTCCGGCTTGTCCTTCTGGCGGCGACTACATGTTGACCTTTGAACCGGCGGGCGGTTCTGACCGCACTGCCCATGTGACGTGCAGTGTTCATGGCGAACTGGGTTTGTGAGCCGGCTTTGAAAAGAAGGGAAGGATGTGGCCATGAACGGAGGGCGGAACAGGTTGACCGGCTTCCGGGCTTCCTTTTCTATGCCCGCGCCGGATGCCGGCTTTACGTTGGTTGAAGTGACGATCTGCCTCTTGATCCTACTTGTCCTGTTTTCCCTGGGGCTTCCCACAGTGGAATACAGTCTGGAAAGAAGAGCGCTTGAGGACTTGGTTTCGCAATATCTTGCAGATTATATGTATGCCCAATCGCTGGCGATTGCCCAGAGTACATTCACCAGCATTCAGTTCGCGCCTGATTCGCATGTTTACACGATCCGGCGCGGCCAAACCGTGTTGAAGCGGGTGTCATACGATACACGGATCCGGGTCGGCAGCAATTATGGGATGCCCCGGCCGCATGAGGTGAGATTTGATTCCAGGGGGTATGTGCAGGCCGGCGGAGAGTTTTTTCTCTCTGGAAAGTACCAGTCAAAACGATTGATCATCCAGGTGACTTCCGGGCGTATCCGGGTGGAGGATGGGTGAGGAGTGGGGAACGGTTGAAGGCAGATCATCGGTGCAAACACTCGGGTTTTACCTTGCTGGAGATGCTGTTAGCCACCTTGCTCCTGGCCGTTTTTTGCGGCGGTATCATGGCCGCCTGGGAGCAGTTGGCCGCAAACCGGCAAGAGAGGATGATTCAGATGGAGGCGCTGATGTTGGCACAAAATCGCATGGAAGGGATGCGAGCCGATTTTTGCCGGCCCTCGAGCGAGCAGGTAGTGGGGAAACACGGTACCTATCTTTTGAGGCAGCAGGCGACCGATGTGGAACCGGGTTTGATTTGGTGTCAGATTGAAGTGGAGTGGCGGGAAGGGGCCGGTGGTGCGCTGTCTGCCGTACAGCTGGGCAAGCTGTTTCAAACGGGTGTCGTTCCGGAAAGGGGGTTCCGGTAATGGGGCAGCCGGCCTCCAAGAAGGGGTTTACCCTGGTTGAGACGTTGGTTGTTTTGTTGTTATTCGGGGTTTCCCTGGTTGTCATTACCAGCGTGATCACCCCTTTGTTTCGGCAGGAAGCGCGCTTACAGAATGAATGGTACCTGCAGTCGGAAAGCCTGCTCTTCTTCCACGATCTCGCCAGAGAACTCCGGGCAGCCCGGGAGATTGAGATTCGTCAAGGGATGCTCTTCGCAACGGTGCCGCAGCCAAAAGTGAACCCGCCTCTTCAGGAGGAATTGTTTACATATCAGTATTACCTCGATCAGGAAGGGCGTTTCATTCGCCGTGTTCGCCAGGGGGGCAGCTATGTCGGGTATACCATCCTCTTGCAACATGTCCAGACCCTGCAATTAAACGTAGAGGAAACGGGTGTCCTGCGAATAACCGGAACCATGAGACGGGACGGCGCAGAGCATTCATTTGAATGGTCGGTCCTGCCTAGGCCGGGGTGAGGAAACCGATGGACAAGGGCCGAACGCAGCGAGGTGCCGTGCTCATGATCACCCTGGTTTTCTTTACATTGGCTTTTTTGCTGATTGGCGGCCTTCTGACCAGCGTTCTCGTCCATGAACGGACGTTGGCATTGCACCGAGGGCATGTCCAGTGCGTCTACCTTGTGGATTCCGGACTGGCATGGGCTCGCTTGCATCTTGCGCAGGATCCCGATTGGCCAGGAGGGGTCATGGAAGTGCCTCTGGGCGCCATCGAAGTCGAGATCTCGGTTCAAGCAAGCGGGCGGCGGGAACTTTTCATCCGGGGCCGGACAGAATCGGCGAAAAGCCAGGTCAGGGTCTGGTTGGATGAGGAAGGACGCGTGTTGTTGTGGCAGGAGGTGGCCGCGAGTCATTGAACCTTTTCAAAATCTGAAATGGGTGCCTGTCGGATGACCATCTGTCATGGAACCACATATTCTGCTTCTAAATGGGCTTGAAGCCAATCTATCCATGACGAATGGCGAATGGAGGTTCAGCATGACATGGAACCGGAAATCCGGATAGGCAAACCCGTGTTTCTCCAGCAGGCATCGGGTGCTTGGGCACGCCGTCATCAGGACAAGAAGGACGATCACTTGCGCCCGGTACCGATCGGCAAACACCAGCTTCCACCGCTGCCCTATGAATACGGGGCTTTGGAGCCTTATATCGCCAAAGAAATCATGGTCTTGCATCACACCAAACATCATCAAAGCTATGTGGACGGTCTCAACCAGGCGGAAAAAAAGATGCTTGAGGCACGCCAGACCGGTGATTTTTCGTTGCTTAAGCATTGGGAAAGGGAGGCTGCTTTTCACGGGGCCGGCCATTATCTGCACACCATCTTCTGGTCAAACATGTCGCCCCAAGGCGGCGGGGAACCTGAGGGGTTATTGGCCAGACAGATCGTTGAGACCTTCGGCAGTTTTAAATCGTTTAAAAGGCATTTTACCGAAGCGGCCAATCGGGTGGAGGGAGTGGGCTGGGCGGTGTTGGTCTGGGCTCCCCGAGCCCATCGTCTGGAGGTTTTACAGGCAGAAAAACATCAAATGAACAGTCAGTGGGACGTGATTCCCTTGTTGGTGCTGGATGTATGGGAACATGCCTATTATCTGCAATACCGTAACAAACGGGCCGACTACGTGAATGCCTGGTGGAACGTTGTCCATTGGGATGACGTTTCGTCGCGCCTGGATCAAGCCATCCAAGTTCGCTGGAAACCTTATTGATTGACACGGTGTCCCGACGGCAGATGACATCTGCCAGGGGACATCTTTTTTTTTATTCTCTAAATTACCTCATTTTTCCTTACATCCCATTCATTTACTAACCAAATCAACCACCGGTCATGTTAAGATCCAAACTGGACATGCCATCAAAAGGGAAGGTGATAGGGTGCGAGGAAAAAATGGGAAAAAAATGTTGATCTGGTTGATCAGTGCCGCATTTCTGGTGCAAGGACTGTTTTTGGCGTTGTCCGTTCCGACCGCCGATGCGGCGGCCGCAACCAGCAATGCTGCCAGCCGGAGTGCTGTGGCCGACCGAATTATTGCTACGGGCATGAAATATATAGGAACGCCGTACTATTTTGGCGCAAGGTCGGGTGATACCCGCAGATTTGATTGTTCCTCCTTTACGCAGTATGTCTATGGCGTCAACGGCATCAAGTTGCCGCGAACTTCCCGTCAACAAGCCCAGGTCGGGACGTATGTCCCCAGGAGCCAAGTACAAAAAGGGGATCTGGTCTTTTTCTCCACAAAACGCAATGGCAGGATTGACCATGTGGCGATTTATATGGGAGACAGCAAGCTGTTGCATGCCATTACCCGTCCCGGCGTGACCGTGAGCAAAGTCACTTCGTATTGGTCGAACACGTATGTTGGTGCGCGTCGCGTCATTCAATAAGACGGGAAAAAGAAGGATCCGGTTTCGCAGAAACCGGATCTTTTTTTGTCTGACGCGTGTTAGAATAGAACGGAGACAGAAAGCATGGACGAGAAAGAGGTTGTAGAGGATGTTCGCCTCAGACAAGAGAAACATTATTTTTATCGGCTTTATGGGTACAGGCAAATCCACTGTTGGTGCATCGCTGGCCAAACGTATGGGCTGGACATGGGTGGATACGGATCAGAGGATTGAGGCGGAAGAGGGCCGGCCGATCAGCGAGCTGTTTGAAAAAGAAGGGGAAAACTATTTTCGGCAGCGGGAGACAGCGATCCTGCAATCGGTACTGAAAAACCGTTGTCAAGTGGTTACCACAGGCGGCGGGATTGTCTTGTCCCCTCTCAACCGCCAACTGATGAGGGAGAACGGATGGGTGGTGGCTCTGACAGCCAGCGCGGACGAGATTGTCCGCCGTCTTGCGGGGGATGCGACGCGCCCCCTCTTGCGCGGCTCGTTGGAGGAGCGGGTCAGAAGGCTGCTCAAGGAACGGGACGGATTATACGATTTTGCCCATTTCAAAGTCGACACGACGGGAAAAACGATTGAAGATGTGACAGCCGAAATCGAGAAGGCGCTGGCCCAGGTGTTTGGCCAATGATCAGACCCTGGCACAGATCGCCACCCAATCATCCAGCCTTTCATCTTCAAAGCGTCGGAATCCTGCCTGCTCTAACGCCACCAAGACCTCTTCCTTTTTCGCGGCGATGATCCCGGAGGCGATAAAGCAGCCGCCTGCCTTCAGGCGCGCCGGAACAGCGGATGCCAAGCGGATAATCACTTCCGCGATGATGTTGGCGACCACCACATCATAGTTCCCCTTCACATCATCCAGAAGATTGTTTTGCCTGACCTCAATCCGGTCGGCAAGGTGGTTCAGGCGTGCATTTTGACGCGTTGCCTCCACTGCCACTTCATCCAGATCGAGGGCCAAAACCTTTTTGGCACCCAGCTTGGCTGCCACGACACTGAGAATGCCGCTGCCGCATCCGATATCTACCACTTCGTGACCCGTTTGCACGTGTTTTTCCAGGGCACGAATGGAGAGGATGGTGCTGGGATGGGATCCCGTTCCAAACGCCATGCCCGGATCCATTTCAATGACCAATTCCTTTTCGTGCTTTCGGGTGTACGGTTCCCAAAGGGGCTTGATCGTAATGCGTTCTGTGATCGCAAGCGGTTTGTAATATTTCTTCCATTCATTTTCCCAGTCGGCCTGGCTGATTTTGACGACGCTAAGCTGCTTGGGTCCCAAGGAGAGGCCGTGCTCTTCCAAAGCCAAAAATTCTCTTTGGATGGCTTGAATTTTATCTTCAAGCGAAGGGGTATCGGGGAGATACGCTTTGATGATCACGCCCTCATCCGGGAAGTCATTTGGTTCCAACTGATAGATTTCCCCAAACCTGTCTTCCCACGATCGATCCAGTACCGCCGAATCCTCGATGACCACCCCATTTACTCCCGCCTCATGGAAGATGTTGGCCACCGCTTCAGAAGCTTCCGCTGATGTATGTATGCGAATTTCCGCCCATTTCATCTCCACCCACCCCTTCTCCCGGCTCTTGATCTCCATTTATGTTATGCTGCGGATCACTTTTCGTCACTTCACCTACCTAATTATGTCACATGACCAGCTTCCCGGACAATGGAATAAAATCGAGGCTTTTGCCCATCCTGATCCTAAGATGCAATCCAAGGAACAGGAGGGGCATGCAATGTCTTGGGAGGAGTACCTGACATACCTGTCTTCCCATTGGGCGAACCGGTATACGTTGAAGGAAGCACAAGAGGAGGACGGGCAACTGAAAATGGAGGAAAAGGAGCCGCTGCTGCAGTGGTGGTTCGGTTTGATTCCGTTTTCCGTCAAGTTGGCGTTTAACGGCAGACTGCGGCGTTTCCCGCGGTGAACGTTGTTGGATGTTTCGCTGTTCTTTGAAAGATGTTTCTTTGACATTTGATGGCCCCAGGAACTTTGCCGATTTGATGGCCCTCAGGAACTTCGCCTGCGGGTTTTTTTCATTCCTTCATTGTTGTTGGGGCGACAGATAGAACAAACCGGCATTGATCAGGTCGATCTGGATGCGCGGCTCGTATTGCCATTTCACTTCGTCCAGTTGTTTTTGACAAGCTTGTTCGATTGCTTCAGGCGCGGTGGCTTGCGCCGGGTTATCCGGCTGGACGTTTCCCGTTCCGGAGGCATTTTTGTTCTCGTAATACTGTTTGAGGCGAGCCATTTCCTCTTCCATTCGCAATCTGGCATCGTCGGCCCAGGCGGTATCCTGGGACCGGACGTGCCGGTTCAGCCAGCGTTCCAGCTGCTGTATCGCGGTTTCCAACGAGATGTTGGCCGGCAGGGTATGAACGCGTGGCGGAATTCGGGGGGTCAACTGCCGTTTTTGCAAATCATGGATAAACCTTTCCTTGATTGCTCCTGTGATCAGGTTGACTCCAAGGGAGTGAATTTCGTCTTTTTTTCGGTCGCAGATGTATTGCACCTTGCAATTCAAACACAACCACGGGACGTAAGAAAGCGGTTGACGGTCCGAGCGTTCGCTGTCCGCCTCCTCGTACAGGCGGGTCCATTGCCCGTGTTTTGCCGCTGAGGAAAAAATCTGCGCCATTCGCGGCGTGCCAAAGCGCAAATCTTCCCCTTCCACTCCCTCAGGCGTTTGCTGCCGGTCAAAAATGAATGTCAGGGTCATGGTTTGCGGTGTTTGCCCCATTCGTTCCACAAAGGACCAGTAAAGAGGCCGGTTGGTCAGGTCTTTGTCGGCCATTTCGGAGAGTTTCACCCGAAGATGTCCGGGACTGGTTTCAAGAATATGGCTGTTGGTGGCCTGGAAATAGCGGAAAACATAGTGTTGAAGCTGGTTGACATGCACCTCTATCACCTGATTCGGGACTGACGTTGCGCCTCCTTTACCCGTTGGCCGAGCGCGCTTAATTCTTCTGTCAGGGCGGCGTCATCCGCCGCCTTGAGCAGGATGTCGGTGAGGCGTTTTTCAAAGGTTTTGGATAAGTGGAGGCGTTCCAGGATCTCATCCAGTTCGCCGATGACCATCTCGAAGAGGTTGATTTTCTCATAGAGGAGATGGAGGATATGCGCTTCAATCGTGTCTTTGGTCGTGAGATTGTAGATTTGGACGTCGTGTGTTTGGCCCAGCCGGTGAACACGCCCGATGCGCTGTTCGAGACGCATCGGATTCCATGGCAGGTCGTAGTTGATGATATGGTGGCAAAACTGCAGATTGATTCCCTCACCGCCCGCCTCTGTCGCCACCAATACCTGGGCGCGGTTTTGAAACAGGTCTTTCATCCAGTCCTTTTTTCCCCGGTTGAAGCCGCCGCGGAACGGGACGGAGCGAATCCCTTGCTCCGTGAGCAGGCGAATGAGAAATTCTTGTGTCGCCCGGTACTCGGTGAAGATGATCACCTTGTCGCCGATTTCTTTCACCAGTTCAATCGCTTTTTGGCCTTTGGTGTGATGCTTGACCTGCTTGGCCACATCGACGAGCCGGAAGATGTCTGCCCGCAAAGGTGAGTCTTCAGGCAGTTTCTTGAACAGATTGACCAGGGTGACAAAGACTGCATCCCGGCTGCTGCAGACCTCACGCTGCAGCGTGATTAAGGAAAAAACGCTGGGGCGCGTGCCGGTTTTAAGCGGCGACTGGTTGCGCACAAACTGGGTGACTGCATCATACAACTCCCGTTCTTCAGGGGAGAGGTCCAGGTAGATGCTTTCCACCCGCCGATCCGGAAAAGGAATCGATTCTTCGCTGCGGCGGTTGCGAATCATGACATGGGACAGGCGTTTTTGAAGTTCCGTTTCGTTTTTCGGGAGACGTTCCCCCGCCATAAATTCTTGGGCAAACCGGCTCTGTGTTCCCAATTGTCCCGGTTTGAGCAAGGTGATCAGGTTGAACAGCTCTTTGAGGTTATTTTGCAGCGGCGTTGCCGTGAGCAGAAGGCAATATTTTTTGTTGATTTGGCTGACAAATTGATAGTTGATGGTTTTCGGGTTTTTCAGCTTGTGCGCCTCGTCGATGACCAGTATGTCGAACGGGGTATCCAGCACCTTTTGCCGGTTGGGTTCGCGTTTGGCGGTATCCATGGAAACCACGAGGATGTCGGCGTAATCCCACATGTACGGTTTTTTGTAGGCGACAGCCGGGATGTGAAATTTCTGGTTCAACTCGCGCGTCCATTGCAGGACGAGCGAGGCGGGAACCAGGATCAGCACTTTTTTGGCCAGTCCCCGGATCAAGTATTCCTTGATGATCAGTCCGGCTTCAATGGTCTTTCCCAGACCCACTTCGTCAGCCAGGATGGCCCGTCCGCGCATCTGGTTCAAAACCTTTTTCGCCGTATCCAGTTGATGGGGATAGGGCGTGAGATGGGGAAGGTGCATCAGGCATTGCAATTCCTCAAAAGAGCGGACTGCGGTCTGTTCGGCCGCTTCAAAAGCCAGCTGGAACATTTCCCAGGAGTGCCAGGGGCCATCCTCTTCCACCCGTTGACGAAAGGAATCCAGCCATTCCAGCGAAAAGCGGATCGGGATATCCTGTTTCGTCACGAGCTCCTGCTCTGTCATGGCCATTCCATGTTCCTCCGTTCGTCGATATTCAAGTCTTATCTTGCCCTGTTGCAGGAGCTTTCATGTGTGAAATTTTCTTTTTGACGAGGCAGATCTGAGAAGATTTCTGCATCTGAGATATGGTAAAATGTGCATAATCGGCCTTGAAAGAAAATTTTTGTCAGATTGGGATGAGGGTGGCAAATGATTCGTCTGGCGTTGCATCGTACGTTACTTTTGTTTTTGCTGCTGTTTTCGCTTGTCATAGGGGGATGCGGCTTTTTGGAGAAAGATGATCGGTCGCAAGCACCACCCATTGCCGAAAAGGAATCAGCCAAGCCGCAGAGCAAACCTCCTCAACCGCAAACGCAGCGCGAACCTCCTGAACCGCAAGTCCGGGTCAGCCGTGCCACGCTGGCAGCGGTGGGAGATATCCTGCTTCATCGCTCCGTGATTCGGGATGCCCAAAAGGGGGACACTTACGACTTCAACAAGATGTTCGCGCGGGTCAAACCATACCTGGAGAGCGCGGATATCACGTTTGCCAACCAGGAGTCGCTCATGGGAGGCAGTCATCTCGGCCTGTCGGGGTATCCCCGCTTCAACAGTCCGCTTGAAATCGGCGACACCTTGAAGTGGGCCGGGGTAGACGTGGTTTCGATGGCCAATAACCACGTGTTGGATCGGGGGGAACAGGGGATTCTGCGTTCGATTGGCCGGTGGGTTGAGCTGGGAATGGTATACGTCGGCGCCAACAAAGATGAAGCAGATCGGGCCCGGATTCGCACGATCGAGCGGAACGGCATCCTCTTTTCCTTTTTGGCTTACACATACGGCACAAACGGGATTCTAGTTCCTGAGGGAAAAAGCTACCTCGTCAACCTGATCGACCGGGACCAGATCGCTGCGGACATTGCGAAAGCCAGGGAAAGCTCTGACGTGGTTGTGGTCAGCCTGCATTTTGGGAACGAATATGTGCGGATGCCGAGCCAAGAACAAAGAGAACTGGCCCAGTTTGTGGCGGATCAGGGGGCGCACGTGATTTTGGGACACCATCCGCACGTCCTGCAACCGTTGGAAGTTTTGCACAGCGTGCAGGGCCATCAGGCGTTGGCCATCTATTCATTAGGCAACTTTATCGCCGCCCAGGACAAATTGCATTGCCAGATTGGCGGCATCCTGCAGGTGGAAGTAGAGAAGAGAGAGTCTCCCGATCACACCACCATCCAGATTCACTCGCCAGCTTTTCTTCCGACTTATATTCACTTCAAAAACTGGAAGGGCTATACCATTATCCCGATGGATCAGCTTACCGATGCGGAACTGCCCAATGCAAAGCAGCATCTTCATGAGATACAGAGCCACCTTTCGCGATATATCCCCAACCTGCAGCTTATCGCTACAAAGGGGCAATGAGCGGTGAAGGAAAACCGTCTTGTGTCTTTGGAAAAAAACACATATAATGGAGATGCAATCATTTTCGAAATTGAAACGGCAATGAGACAATTGGATAGGCTACCTGGATGACGGTGGAAGGAGAGACTGTCCTTGAGACAGCGCCGAAGGAGCAAGCCCCGGGAGGGGTGAATCTCTCAGGCAAAAGAACTTCCATCCGACAGACCTCTGGAGAGCGCCGCAGGCCACCCAAGGGGTAACTTTGCGCCAGCTGGCAACAAAGCCAAACGGCGGCAAAGGTAAACTCTCAGGTACCCGGACAGAGATGAAGAAGACCCTTCTTTATCTCTGTCTTTTTTTGCTTATTGTGTGGCGCATAATAATGTTGTGTTTTCAAACGGATGCATGAACAGATGCATGTCAAAGGAAGCGGATCAAAAAATGCGCATTAAAGGATGGGTGCCAAATGGAGGGATTGCAAAAGACGCCTCTTTTCCCGTTATATGAGCGTTATGGCGGAAAGGTCGTGGATTTTCACGGCTGGTCCCTGCCGGTGCAGTTTTCGGGGATCTTGAAAGAGCACCAAGCCGTACGTACGCGTGCCGGATTGTTCGACGTCTCACACATGGGCAGGCTGGAGGTGAGAGGACCGGGCGCCTTGTCCCTTTTGAATCACCTGGTGACCAACCAACTGGAAGGTTTGGCGGTCAACCAGTCCTGTTACACCCCGCTCTGCAGCCCGGACGGGGGCACGGTGGATGATACGCTGGTTTACCGTATGGGAGAGGAGCATTTTCTGCTGGTGGTCAATGCGGCCAATCGGGAAAAGGATCTGGCCTGGATTCAGACTCATGCAACGGGTGGCCACTCAGCACGAGGTGTGACGAAGCATGCCGATCCGACTGCCGGTGTATCTGTCGCAGACCGCACCAACGAGTGGGCGTTGCTGGCCTTTCAGGGGCCTCTGGCCGCTCCGCTGCTGCAAAGCCTGACCGATGCCGATCTTTCAAAAGTGGCGCCGTTTGCGTTTTTGCAGCATGTGCGCGTGGCGGATATACCGGTGGCCATGCTGTCCCGCACCGGGTATACCGGGGAAGACGGTTTCGAACTGATGGTCAGGCATGAAGACGCTGCGCGGTTGTGGGAGCGGCTGCTTGAGGCAGGGGAGCCGCACGGGGTCATTCCCTGCGGCCTGGGCGCCCGGGATACGCTTCGGTTTGAAGCCGGGTTGCCTCTGTATGGGCAGGAGCTGTCGCCCGAGATCAGTCCGCTGGAGGCGGGGCTGGGTTTTGCCGTGAAGTGGGAGAAAGGCGAGTTTATCGGCCGCGAGGCGCTTCTGCGGCAGAAAGAGGAGGGCGTTCCCAGGAGGCTGGTGGGACTGGAGATGCTGGACAAGGGGATCCCCCGCACCGGGTATCCTGTTTTCGCCGGGGACCGGCAAATTGGCCGGATCACCAGCGGGACCTATGCCCCCACGCTGAAGAAAAACCTCGGGATGGCCCTGATTCGGTGGGAATATGCGCAAATGGGCCAGCATCTGGAGGTGGAGGTGCGGGGGAAGAGACTGCGGGCCCAGGCGGTGAAAAAGCCGTTTTACCGGCGTCAAGCCGATCGTTCACTTTGAATCGGCGGCAATTAGTAACAGAATATATGTTACGTAAACTTTCAAGAATCAAGTGTGTTGTTGAAAGAGGGAGGGATCACGCAGTGGGTTTTCGCTACCTGCCGACCACAGAGTCGGATCGCAAAGAGATGCTGGAGGCGATCGGTGTCTCCGGCATTGACGAACTGTTTGCGGAAATTCCCGAAACCATCCGCATGCGCGGGGATTTGGAGATTCCCAAGGCGCTTTCTGAACCGGAGCTGCACCGCTATTTCAACCGTCTGGCGGGAAAAAATCTGGATTTTGACAAAGTGGTCTCTTTTCTGGGGGCGGGGATGTACGAACACCACATTCCGGCCGTGGTCAGCCATCTCCTTTCCCGCGGCGAATTTTACACGGCCTACACGCCATACCAGCCGGAGATCAGTCAGGGTGAGCTGCAGGCGATGTTTGAATTCCAGTCGATGATCTGCGAACTGACCGGAATGGAAGTGGCCAATTCTTCGATGTATGACGGAGCGACGGCTTTGGCGGAAGCGGCAGGCCTGGCCTGTGCGGCGACGCGCCGGAAAAAGGTGCTCGTCTCGCGGTCCGTCCACCCGGAAGCCCGGGCCGTTTTGCGCACTTACCTGCGCGGGATGGGATTTTTTCTCGAGGAGATCCCGTATGTACAGGAGGGGCCTGATTCAGGGAGAACCTCTCTCGACGACTGCACTTCCCGGGTGGATGAAACGACAGCGGCCGTGATCCTGCAGTCCCCCAACTTTTTCGGCATCATCGAAGACGGGGAAGCATTTGCCCGCCTCATCCACGACAAAGGGGGACTGATGATTGCCTTGGTCAACCCGATCACGCTGGGGCTGCTCAAACCGCCGGGAGCATGGGGGGCCGATCTGGTCGTCGGAGAGGCCCAGCCGCTTGGCATTCCTGTTTCCTTTGGCGGTCCGAGTTGCGGTTTTTTCGCGGCCAGACAGGAACACCTGCGACGGCTTCCAGGCCGGATCGTCGGGCAGACGGTGGATCGGGATGGGAAAAGGGGTTTTGTCCTGACGTTGCAGGCACGCGAACAGCACATACGAAGGGAAAAGGCCACCTCCAACATTTGTTCCAACCAGGCGTTGAACGCCTTGGCAGCAGCCATTTACTTGTCGGCGATGGGCAGACAGGGGATGGTGGAGGTGGGGAGATTGAACGTGCAGAAAGCCCACTACGCGCGCCAAAAGCTGTCCGCCGTTCCTGGCGTGGAGAGCCGTTTTGCCGCACCGTTTTTCAACGAGTTTGTCCTGAAGCTGCCCAAGCCGGTCGAGGAGGTCAGCCGGAGCTTGCTGAAGGAAGGCATCCTGCCCGGCTACGATCTGGGACGCGATTATCCGGAACTGTCCGATCATTTGCTGGTAGCTGTCACGGAAGTTCGGACAAAAGAGGAAATTGACCATTTTGTCACGGCATTGGAGGGATTGGTATGAACCCGGTCAATCAGCCCCTGATTTTTGAACGTTCTTCGCCCGGACGGATAGCCTGCAGCCTGCCGGAGTCAGACGTTCCTGTCCGGCCGGCTGAAGAACTGCTTCCGCAGCCGCTTCTCCGCGAGGAGCCGCCCGCCTTGCCCGAAGTGTCGGAGCCGGATCTGATCCGTCATTATATGGCGCTTTCGCGGATGAACCATGGCGTGGACAACGGGTTTTACCCGCTGGGTTCCTGCACGATGAAATACAATCCGAAGACCAATGAAGAGGTGGCCCGTCTGGCCGGCTTCAGCAAGATCCATCCGTACCAGCCGGAGGAGACGGTGCAAGGGGCGCTTCAGCTGATGTACGAGCTGCAGGAGGCGTTGGCCGCGATCACCGGCATGGACGCCGTCAGCCTGCAGCCGGCTGCCGGTGCGCAGGGTGAGTGGACCGGGCTGATGATGATCCGCGCCTATCTGGAAAGCAGGGGAGAATCCAGGCGAAACAAGATCCTCATTCCGGACACCGCGCACGGCACCAACCCTGCCAGCGCCACCGTGGCCGGATTTGAAACGAAAACGGTGCGCTCCAACGAGCGGGGGCTGGTCGATCTGGAAGCTTTGCGGGCGGCGCTGGGTCCGGATACGGCTGCCTTGATGCTGACCAATCCCAATACGTTGGGGCTGTTTGAGGAGGAGATTGTGGAAATTGCCCGCCTGGTGCACGAGGCGGGAGGGCTGCTTTACTATGACGGGGCCAATGCCAATGCCATTCTCGGGATCACCCGGCCCGGGGACATGGGTTTTGACGTGGTCCATTTGAATCTGCACAAAACCTTTTCCACGCCACACGGCGGGGGTGGCCCGGGAGCCGGGCCGGTCGGCGTCAAGAAGGACCTGGCACCTTTTCTGCCGTACCCCGTGATCCGGAAAGAGGGGGAGCGCTATCTGTTGGATGCGGACCGTCCGCAGTCGATCGGCAAGGTGAAGGCGTTTTACGGTAATTTTGGCATCCTTGTGCGCGCCTACGCCTATATCCGCACCATGGGACCGGAAGGCTTGCGCCGCGTGTCGGAGGATGCGGTGCTGCACGCCAATTACCTGATGCGGAGGCTGGAGCCGTACTTTGACCTCCCTTACTCGCAGCCCTGCAAACACGAGTTTGTCCTCTCTGGCCGCCGGCAAAAGAAGCAGGGCGTCAAAACGCTGGATATGGCCAAGCGGATGCTAGACTTCGGCATCCATCCGCCGACCATTTACTTTCCGCTGATTGTCGAGGAAGGGATGATGATCGAGCCCACCGAAACAGAGAGCAAGGAGACGCTGGACCGCTTTGTGGAAGTGATGATCCAGATTGCCCGCGAAGCGGAAGAACATCCCGAGCTGCTGCGTGAGGCCCCCCACACCACGCCGGTCAAACGGCTGGATGAGGTGAGAGCGGCACGCCAGCCGGTGCTGCGGTATCACAATTCTTGATCCACCAATCCAGGATGAACCAAAACAAACTAACCCCATGACTTGCCGAAAACCAAGTGGTTTTCGGCAGTTTGTTGTGCGCCCGGCATGAGTGTGGTCTATAGGGTGAAAGTCCCGAGCGGGGGCTGGCGAGCGCCTACCGTTAGCCGAGAGCAAGGGTGTCCATCGTGAGGTGGAATCTGAAGGAAGCTTAAGGCAAACGCTTGACCTGAGGTACACGAACCCAATTCGAGGCTAGACTAGCCGGATGAGTCTGCAACACAAGACGAAGTCCTAAGCCGCCAAGGGC
>Ga0066871_100740_pt1 | contig 15079 bp, 15 predicted proteins | sample CeladaPassage60B_FD_62209 | JGI IMG/M metagenome (GOLD analysis project Ga0066871, IMG submission 62209) | Cellulose-adapted microbial communities from the Joint BioEnergy Institute, USA - Passage3 60B | ecosystem: Engineered > Bioreactor > Continuous culture > Unclassified | place: USA...
TTGCCTACGTGTATTTGGAGCAATTCCGAGAGAATTCAGTATTTGTTCATCGCTACCTGTAAAGTCAATTACAGCTTCACTACCAGTCTGTGTTGTTATGAAGAAAAAACGTTGTGTTGTGGTGTCAAAGGAAACTCTTACTCCGGTTTTGGATGCTTTGGCATTCACATCCGCCACAAATTGAGCCACCGTAGTGGTCGAAGAAAGAGTGATGTCTTCACCGTTGATTGTTATTTTACCTGGAACGGAAGTCAATGTATCATTAAGTGAAACTTCCAGCTTGACGTTACTAGTCACCGAAGCACCCTTAGCCAATTTCTCAACCTTCAATGTATAGGTTCCCTCAACCGCATTGTTGCTGGCAGTGACATTGGCCAGTGTGGTATCAGAAACATTGGCCTTTTTCGCGAGGAAAGTCCCCTGGAAACGCAGGGGTTCGACCGCCTTCCGGAAGTTGACCATGAGCCGATTGACTTCACGGTAGGCTTCTTTCTGCCATTCCAGAAGCTGGCGCTGCTGCATCAGTCGGTTGAGAGGAATTCTGTGCGCGTTCATCAGTTCCTTGACAATGTTTTCCGTATCCAATCCCGACGCAAGACCGCTGAACCGTATAGGACTGATTTGCACCGATAACACCTCCCTGTTAGGTTCTACTGCTGCTATGCCGCACTTTGGTTATGTAAGGTAAAGGCGATCATCGTTTTTCGTCAACCAGGATGCCGGCCAGTTTCCATATCTCAGCAACCATGTCCAGGAATTTTTTCGGCGGGATTTCCTTGATCACTTCCTGTGTTTGGTCATTGATCACCTGGACATAATACTCCTCCAATTCCTCATGGAGAGTAAAGCGCAAATGCGTCCGGGTAATTTCCAATGTTTTATTGATCCCTTCAACCGCCTTCTCCAGACTTGCCCTTGAGAGAGAAAGAGTCACGTTTTGCCCCTGAATGCCAACAGCTTTTTCTGCCTCCTGTTGCTGTTCCCCATTCTCCCGTGGAAGTTGCGGGGTCGCAGCCTGCGGCGAAGGAAGAGGAGACACAAGCTGCACCGGGATGTGACGCGTATCCAATTTCCATTCACCGTCCTTTTGCTTCGATACCGGCTATCTTCCAACGATCTGTTTTTTTGTTTTTTCGGATAAAGGAAGGTTTTGGGTAAAAGATAAAATGACGGTGAAAATGGCATTTTTTTAGCAAATCGAAGGGAAATCATTCATTTTCACGTCGATTTGTATCAAATTGGCAAGTATCTCCTTGTGCAATATTGCCTGTCAATAACCCACTTCCACGGCTGCAATGACAACATAGGCCAGGTCGTTGATGTCCCCTTTGTCCGGCAGGATCACACCGCTTGTACTCAGCATCCCGCCCTTTTGCACCAACACCTCCACCTGGCCATATGGCAATTGGCGTTTGACGGCATCCACATTCAGTTTTTCCTCATCGGCAGGTACCGCCAGTTTCACCCGCACCTTCATATCGTCCAGACTGTTTTCCGGCAAGACGGAGCGCAAACCAGGCATCGAATTGTGGTGAATAGCATTCTGTACAGCGCGAATGGCAGCCTTGGTGACATCCTGACCGTGCAAGTCGATTCCCATGCCAAACTGGATAAACATGATTTTTTCCATCCTCATCACCCCATCATCTCATTCCTGTACTCATCATTCCATTTGGAGATCATCCGTTTTGCCATCTGGACGAAACACAAAAAGCCCGGTTTCAGACACGGGCATCCAGACCGACCACCCGGATCTCCAGGTGGTTTTTCTGACGAAGATAGATATTGACCTTTCCAGGATGATATTGGATCTCCAGCTTCGGCGTCAAGGGATCAAAGGTTACCTGCGCAGGTTGGTAAGAGAAATAAAGCTGATCAGGGATAAACCGGATGTCCACATTGTCATAGCTCGCCGGCCCAGCCACCGCATCGGCAATCCGAATCGGCCGGTGCCATTCGGTTGCCATTTCGCCCACCGGATCTTGGGGTATGTGAATCGCCGCCATCCGATCCCCTTTTTGGACAATCTCGGCAATTTGCTCCAGAATCGCTTCACGCCCTTGCGCGTATATCCTCAACATCGTCGCCAGATGGGGCCCCTGCGCCAGCGCATCCCAAGCCTTGTCGGCATCAATCTCTATTCGTGCCGGATCGCGATGGATCTCCAGACGGGATGGTTCCGTTTTCGGGTTGACCATCGGCCGATGCTGTTTGATCTGAAAGAAACCGGGTTCTGTCTGTATGCCGATGGCCGCAAAGGTCTGCCGAATCTCCAGTCGAGGAAACAAGGGGCATCTCTCCCAAGAAACTCAAGCCATTATGGCATGTCAGTAACCGATTTATACTCATCTTTTGTTGCTACAGAAATTTGGATTATGAAGTCTGAAATATTCGGTGCGATTGCTTTATCGGAGAAAATCCACCAGGCTGGGGCGAATAATCCGTGCACCTACCGACAGGGAAGCCTGGTACACGTTCTCATCCGTCTTCAAAAGCATGTAGATTTTCGCCACATCAGTATCCTGCGCCTTGCTTAGAAGCTTCTGCAGGTTGTAATCTTCATCCTGCAAGCGGCTTTTGATTAGCTCCAAACGGTTCATTCGAGCACCGACATCGGTCCATTGGTTGAGGACTTCATCGATGCGAGCATCAAGTCTGCCAATTGCCGTTTGAATTTGATTAAAATCTCCTGTTTCAAGTGCTGATTTTAGGTCCAATAAAATTCGAAAGGCATTCTGATTACCCGATACCCCAAACACATCTTTCCCCAAGACATTAACCTGGATTGTTACCCCCGGCATAACTTCAAATGCAATAGTGTCATGATTATCTGCCAAATGATCACCAGGCTTATACGGTTGATTTCCACTTTCTTTACCGTTAAAAATATACTTCCCCTTAAACTGCGTATTACCTACAGCAATCAATTGGTCATAAAGTTGCCCAATCTTCTGAGCAATCGCTTGTAGCGAGGTATCGGGATTGGTCCCGTTTGCCGCGCGAATTGCCTCTTCGCGTGCCGCCTGCAGTATATCGTTCACTTCTTTCAGGGCGCTGTCGTACTGCTCTAGCCAGGACATGGCATCGTCCACGTTTCGCTGATACTGAAAATTGGCGGCCAGTTCTTCCCGGTAGCGCAAAATCAAAGTTGAAGCCACCGGATCATCAGACGGACGGTTTACCATCGACTGCAAGGCTAAACGTTCCTGGTTCTTGGCCATCCGTTGCAGGTTGTTGTTGATATCCCGCAGCAACTGGGTATTCAGCATGCTCTGCGTGACCCGCAATTGTCTCACCTCTTTTCATTACAACCGGCCTACTGAAATTCTCTCAAGATTTTTAAATCAAGCGAATCTTTTTCAAATCAAGCTGGTTTCACAAAGAGACCCGATATCACCTACCGTCCCACTATTCCTGTTCCATTGATCAGCTTGTCCAGCATCTGATCCATCACAGTGACCGCCCGCGCAGCGGCATTGTATGCATGCTGAAACATCACCAAATTGGCCATTTCCTCATCTAGCGAGACACCGCTGACTGACTGGCGAAGCATCTCAGTTTGGTCAACGAGCAATTGATGGTTCTTCACCCGGCGCTGGGCCTCCTGGGATTCGATACCAAGTTTCCCGATAATACCGTTATAGCGATCGGCGAGGGTCGCTGAATTAGTAATGTTTCCATTCCCATCAGTATCTAAAAATGGTGTGTTCCGCAATTGGGCAATCAAACGGGCAAGATCTCCATCTCCTGATAACGGTTGTGATGCATTTGATGTTTTGAGTTTTGAAGAATCTTTAACCAAATCCTCATTAAACTTGATATTTTCAGCAATAATTGGAGCATTACTTGCTCCACTTCGAAAAAGCGCAGAAGGATCATCTGAACCTATTGGGGCACTTGGATTAGGATTTACATACATTCCATTAATTCCATAATAAGTTTGACCATTAATGTCTACCCGACCATTCACAAACGACTGAACTAGCTCGTCTAACTTCCCATGATACTCCTTTACCTTCTCAATCGAAAACAAGTATCCAAAAATTTCTCCACTTGGACTATCCATATTAGTAGCAGGGCTCTTATTTATATCATACAACTCTGTTGTCAATTGATTATTAAACGAATCAAAATGTTTCACACTAAGATTTAGATTACTAAAAGTAAAACTGGCAACCTGTGCCAAATTACCATCCGCCGGCACCAACACAACATTAATCGGATTCCCACCGGCGTCCTTTACACCACTCAACAAAATCTCATACCCGCCGTTTGCATCCTCATTGACCTCGATGTTGATCAGCTTGGACAGCTCGTCCACCAGCAGGTCCCGGCGATCCATCAGGTCGTTGGCGTTTTGACCCATCGCATGGATCTTGACGATTTGCTGGTTTAACTCGGCGATCTGCCCCAAGAGAACATTGGCCTGGTCCACCTTGGCCCTTGTCTGTTTCTCAAGGTCGGCCTCAAAGGTGTTCAGTTGCCGGGCCATCGTGTTAAACGTCTCGGCCAGGGCCACGCCGCGCTGGACGACGGCGATTTTGGCCGTCAGGCTCTCCGGATCGCGGCTCAGGTCCTGCCAGGCGTTCCAGAATTCGTTGAACACCCTGTTCAGGCCGGTGCCAAAGCCGTCGTCAGAGGCCTTGATTTCGTTGAAGATCACTTCCAGCTTGTCGTAGGTGTTCTGCATCACTTCCCACTCGCCGAGGTACTGGTTCTCGTTGCGGTATTGCAGATCCAAAAACGTGTCCCGCAACCGGCGGATGGCATCCACATTGACGCCGGTGCCAAGCTGCCCCTTTGCGGTGCTCCGGTTCAAGCCCGGCATTTCAATCGGCGGCGTGGTCACCATTTCGACGCGCTGGCGGGAATAGCCCGGCGTGTGGGCGTTGGAAACGTTGTGGCCGGCCGTGTTCATCGCGGCCTGTTGCGCGTACAGCGCTCGTTTCAGCAGTTCAATTCCGTGAAAAGTGGAGGGCATCTGAATCACTCGCTCACTTCTAAAATTTCAGTTCCTGTAAAATTTCAATTCCTGGCGAACAGCTCCAGGCTGATGTCTGGCTAATGGACGCCTGAATCTATCGAAATATACGAGAATCTGGCTGATTGCATCGTACTAAGATTGCATCGTACTAAACCTTCTGATCCAGCCAGGACAGTCCGGTTCCTGACGGCGTTTCGCGCATTTTGGCCTGTTTGTCATACATCGCGCCGCCGCCGTCTGATGCAGCAAACAGTTCCATGCTGTAATGGACAAAAGCCAGCGATTGTTCAATGAGCTGGCGGTTTTGCTCGTTCACATGCCGCAATTCTTCCAGCAGCCGGCGCAAGGACTGCGCCAGACCTTCCAGACGTTCCTTATCCGGGGACGGGGACATTTGGCCGAGCAAATCCTGCAACCTGATTCCTGCCTCAGAAACAGACTCCGATTCGTTTCGTGTCACTTTCCCCAAGGTCTCTCGCCCCAGCCCATGAGGTACGGTTCCGAAAAAACCTCCTGCCTGATCCAACATTTGCTTGACTTGCCATTGACGCTGCGCATCCAGACGCTCCACCTGCTGGATGTGCTTGAGTTCTTCCTGCACCAGCCGCTGAAGGGCCTGGACATCGTTTCGGATCAACACCTGCTGCTTTTCCCGTCCAAGGCGCAACAGGTGCTCATGCTCTTTGATCAGTTCCATCATGATCGTCGCCAGTTGTCCCGATCCATCCACGAGACGCGCCTCCATCCAAAACGGCTATGAATTGTGGAAAATAGCCTGAAGCATCTTCTGGGCCACCAGTGTTGCGGGAACCTCGTAGGTTCCGGCCTGCACCTGCTGGCGCAACGCCTCAATCCGTGCTTCACGCGAAGAATGCGGGCGATCTCCGGCTGCCTGCCCTAAAGCGGCGGCAGAGAGGCTTTTGGCCTGGGCCTCACGGGATATCTCCAGGCGATCTTCCGCTTCTCGCGGAGGCAACGCGGCTTCCTTTTCCTGCTTGTTTTCCTGTTTGGACGATGTGCGTGTGTTGTGTATCTGATATGCCTGCAACGGGTTCCATTCATGAATCCGCACGGTTGACGGCACCTCTTTCCGTTATCCAACACTCACTTCCCTGCAAGGGTTATCGGATGAAAGCAAGATTTGTTAACCGGTTGTTCTCCCGAAATATCGAGGTTTTACCGGTGATTTCGGGCAAATACGGCCTATTCCAAACTCATTCGTCCTCTTTCTGTTTCCATCGGTCCCAGATCACATAGCCCTTGCTGCGGGGGGCCGATGGCCGGGGCGAGTGGGGTTCCTTCCTTGGCGGTTCGATCACCTGGCTCAGTTCTTCAAACAGTTCCTTGCTGCATTGGTCGCAGTATTTCCCCTTCCGGATTCGCCGGCCACACCGCTCACAACCATAATCCAGGTGCTCCCCGCGCATAAACTGGAAGCGCCCTTCCTTTACAAACTCCTCAATCTGCTTGACGCTCACGCCGGTGGCCTCGTGAATCTCGATCACTGTGGCACCCGGGTGATCGCGAAGGTAATCGTGACACAACAAAAATTCCTGCTCAATCTCCTGGGCGCAGCGCGGACAGATATCCTTGTTCACCCGAATAAACAACCGCCCGCAACGCCTGCAATCGACCAGCTGATCCATCTCCCCCACCTCCTGCTCCTTCCTCTGCCTATCCAAGCGGACAACAGCGCATCATTCCGGAAACGCCTCTTGCCGGCAGCCGGCTTTCTTTTTTATCCGAACATTAAAACCGTCCCATATTTTACTATACTATCAACGGAAAGATTTGTCAGCCTATGCTCGGGCCAGGGTAAGGCTGGCCACCCGCCGCGCGCCCGCCCCGCGCAAAAGGCGCGCACAAGCCTCCAAAGTGCTTCCGGTGGTATAGATATCATCCACCAGCAACACCTGCTTGTCTACCAGTGCCCGTTCCGAACCGCCGTCCAGAGCAAATGCGCCGTCCAGGGCCCGCAACCTCTCCTGCCGCCCCTGCTGGCTCTGCCTGACCGATGCGGTGAGGCGGATGAGCCGATCGGTCACCGGTTTGTCCAGCCACTCTCCCAATCCGGATGCCAGCACCTCCGCCTGGTTAAAGCCCCGCTCCTGAAGGGACAGGGGATGCATCGGGACATACAGAATCTCATCCGGCCAGCCCAGATCAGCCTGGTGGCACTGCCAGCCGTAAATCAGCATTTCCACCCAAAGCGCCTCCAAAGAACGCTGTCCGCCATATTTGTATCTCCGCCATTGTTCCCTGAGCCGCCCCTGATAGTGCGCCACACTGCGGTTGAGACACAGCGCGGCCCCCTCCCTCATCCACCACTGGCAATCGGCGCAGATCTGCCGTTCCTCCTCCCGTTTTGCGCCATGTTCCTCCTGCATCAGGCGCCCGCAACGCCGGCACAGCGCCCCTCCGGCGGTCAACCAGGTCATTCCTTCCAGACAGTCCCGGCAAAGTGCCGTCCGATCCTTTTGCACCACCCACCTGCTGACCACGCCCTGTTGCCAATCCACGCCATGAAAAACGTTCCGCTCGCAAAAACAACACCGCTCCCCATCGGGATAAAAAAGCTGCCTTCCGGCCTGTACCAACGGCCAAATCCGCCGCATTCCCGCAGAAAAAAGACGTACAGGCAACAGGCCGACGGGGGATGAACCAGGCCGGATTGGCCGGGAGACAACAGACGGACGTTGCGGCATCTCAGCGGAATGTAAACCATATGCCAATGCTTTCTCGGCCTGACGGTTCATTTCCCGGATCTGTTCACAGGCTTTCAACATAGCCCGTGTCCTGCCTTCCGCCAGGAACCAGACCTCCCCTTCCGGAAAGGCGGCATCCCTTCCTGCCCGCCCGGCAATCTGCACCAATGCCGCCGCATCAAACACGGGAGCATCGGCAAAAAGAACCAGGACATGGCAACGGGATATGGTCACCCCTCGTTCCAAAATGGTCGTGGTGACCAGCACCCTTAGTTTTCCCTGGCGAAAGGCGGCCACCTTCCGATCCCGCTCCGGATCGGAAGCGTGTGTCCCGTTTACCCGCTCCAGATCATCCGGAAACTGCCGCCGCCACCACCGGACAACGATCGAGACATCTTTCACCCGCGGCACAAAAACCAGCAGCTGGCCTCCTGTGCCCCGGACAATCCGGACCATCTTTTCCACCTCGGGGATCCCCTTGCCCTGATGAATCTTCTCCTGCAGCTTTCGGGCAGCCACCCATTGGGGAACCGGCAGCGGCCTGCCGTGGTGCCGTTGCGGGATCGTCACTGCGGCCACTTCGCCCCGCTCCACACGCGACAGCAGCGCATCCGGCGGCGTGGCCGTCAGGTAAAGGATCCTCCCTTCCTCTGCCAAAGCCCCGGCCACCGCTCGCGGCAGAAGCGGCTCGTGATGAAAGGGAAAGGCGTCCACTTCGTCCACGACCAGCAACTGAAACGCCTTACGGAAACGCAGTGCCTGGTGAGCGGTCATGACCATCAATGGCCCCATCGCCCAGCGCTCCGGGCATCCGCCGAATAAAGCCACCACGGAAACATCTGGAAAGGCTTGTCCGAGACGTGGCGCCAATTCCAAGACAACATCCCGTCGGGGCGTCACCACCCCCACCCGCCTTCCCGCTCGCAGCGCTTCAGCAATGGCGGGAAATGTGATCTCCGTTTTTCCCGCGCCTGTCACGGCATGGATCAACAGCTCCCTTTCGGGGATTTCATTTCTGACAAGTTGTACGGCAGCCCGGACGGCTCTTTCCTGAAAGGGAGAAAAACGCCCTCGCCAGGCCAGACCGCCCTCCACCGGGAATGCGACTCTTCCTGCCTGCCCTCCTCCTGCCTGCCCGGCATTACCGATCACCAGCAGGCTGCAGGTACGGCAGCGCCCCAGCGGCAGACAGGCTTCACAGGTGGCACACTGCCGCCGGCAAGAGGCGCATGCGCGAATCAGGAGCCGTTCCTCTTCGCCGCAGCGCGCACAGCGAAAAAAGGTGCCCTTCTTCCCCCTTTGTGAAACGATACCGGCCGACAAGGTCACCCTTCCGGATCTTTCCAGCCATTCCACCTGCCGCCGCAAATCCTCTTCAGAAACGGTAAATCCGTTCTCCTTCACTGCCCGTACAAGCTCTTCCCAAAGCAGCACTCTCCCCGGCAAAAACGCTTTCAACCATGCTGAGATGTCCCGTTCTTCAACCTTCCGTTCCACCCCAACCCCTCATTCCAACGCCTGACGGCTTCGGTTTTTCTTGATTTGCCTATTCAGGATATTCCGTCATTTCCGCCGCTTCAGGAATTATATCACATTTGCTTGTCGCGCAGGGGATTGGAAGAAAATTGCGCCTCCCTCATCCGCAAGTCCAGCAGGACCACCTCACGCTGCTGCAAAAGCTCATCCGGCCCCAGGTCGCATGTCTTCGCGTAAAGCGGGGGCAACAAATCTTTCTGCTGCTGAAACCGTTTCATGATCCGGATCGTCTCATCCATTGAACCCTCATCCTGCCAGAGAATCCGGTAATCCCTTCCATGCAGCCGTGCCTCCCAATCGATTCGCCGCAACAAATACTCCAGGTGCTGGCCACTCTCCGACGTCATTACCAGGTAATGGACGGGCAGCTCTTTTCGCGCCAGCGGACGGAGAAAGCAGCGAACGACAGCCACCGCCAGGCTGGAAAAGCTGTAAAGGGCCAACACCGCGGTAAGCCAGTAAAGCCACTCACCCATCCCCAGGATATTCATGACCAAGCCCTCCACAAATGGGTTATCTCGTGATTTTTACTGCACTATATGTAAAAGCCCGGAAAATGGTGCGCTGACAATGGCGTAATGATCGGCACAAAAATCGACACAAAAAGCCGCGCTTTCCATCAGGAAAACGCGGCTCTTGTGTACCGGGATCTCCGCTCAATTTGGTAACCCTGCTTCATCGCGCAGCAGGGCGGCCTTATCCGTCCGCTCCCACGGCAAATCCAGATCGGTGCGTCCAAAATGGCCATAGGCAGCTGTCGGCTGGTAAATCGGCCGGCGCAAATCCAGCTCGCGGATGATGCCCGCCGGGCGCAGGTCAAAATGGCGTTCAACCAGCTTGGCCAGGAACTCATCCGGCACCTTCCCCGTGCCGAAGGTATCCACGCGGATGGAAACCGGGCGGGCGACGCCAATCGCGTAGGCCAGCTGCACCTCGCATTTGTCCGCCAGGCCGGCAGCCACAATGTTTTTCGCCACATAACGGGCCGCATAAGAAGCTGAACGGTCCACCTTGGTCGGATCCTTGCCGGAAAAAGCCCCACCGCCATGGCGGGCATATCCCCCGTATGTGTCAACAATGATCTTCCGCCCCGTCAGGCCGGTATCCCCTTGCGGCCCCCCGATCACAAACCGGCCCGTGGGGTTTACAAAATACTTGGTCCCCCCGTCCAGCAAATGGGATGGCACAACCGGCGCCACCACCTGTTCCAGCATATCCCTGCGAATCTCTTCCAGGCTCACGTCCGGGTGATGCTGGGTGGAAATGACGATCGTGTCCACGCGCACCGGCCGATCCCCTTCATATTCAACCGTCACCTGGGTCTTGGCGTCGGGACGGAGATAAGGGATCTGGCCGCTCTTCCGCAAATCCGCCAGACGCCGGGCCAGCTGGTGCGCAAGGGAAATGGGAAGCGGCATCAGCTCCGGCGTCTCATTGACGGCAAAACCAAACATCAGCCCCTGGTCGCCAGCTCCGATCGCCTCGATGGCATCATCATCCATCTCGCCATGGCGGGCTTCATACGCTTTGTTCACACCCTGGGCAATATCTGGCGACTGCTCGTCAATGGTCGTAATCACCCCGCATGTGTCTGCGTCAAACCCATACTTGGCCCTTGTGTACCCGATCCTGCGAATGGTATCCCTGACGACACGGGGAATATCCACATAGCAGTCGGCCGTTATTTCCCCCGCAACGAACACCAGGCCTGTGGTCGCCATCACCTCACAGGCCACACGGGCATTCGGGTCTTTTTCCAAAAAAGCGTCCAGCAACGCATCCGAGATCTGATCGCAGACCTTGTCCGGGTGCCCTTCTGACACGGATTCCGAAGTAAACAGGCGGCGGTCCTTCGATGCGCTCATCCTGACGTCCCCTCCTTCACCATTCAACCTTCACATAACCGCAAGACATGCAGTCCCATGCGCCGAACCTCATGCGCCGAACATTAAACGATGATCATATTAACCATTCTCAGGTACCCTGTCAACGGAAGAACACGCGAACTTTAAAAATGGGCAAAATTGGCTCCAGGTCTTTCATTATTTTTCCTTTCAGGGTACAATCGTAATAACCATCATGATCGTCCATGTTCGTCGCTATCTCACTCGCTATCTCGGAAAAAATTGACGCCAATTCATCTGCTTGCTGACGGTGTTCCAGATCTGTTTTCCATCCAGCGTCGCAACCGGCACTTCCCAATCTCGAAACATTTCAAGAACAGGGAGTTGGCCTATGGATAAAACAACCTTACTCGGGATCCTGGCAGGAATGGCAGCGCTCGTCATCGGTTACATGCTGGAAGGCGGCTCCGTCACTCTGCTCTGGGGGATCTCTGCCTTCATCATCGTCGTCGGCAGCACCTTGGCTGCCACCATCGCCTCCTACCCGTGGGAGGACATCAAGCGGGTGCCGCAACTTTTGGCGGAAGCCTTCATGGAGCGAAACAAAATCGATCTTCACGCCAACATCCAAAAGTTGGTGGAACTTTCCACCATCGCCCGCAGGGAAGGCTTGCTCGCCCTCGAGGAGAAACTCCCGGAGCTGGATCACGACCCGTTTTTCCGCAAGGGCATCGAACTGGTGATTGACGGCGTGGAATCAGAACTGTTGCGGGAAATGCTGGAACTGGAGCTGGATAACATGGAGCGCCACAACAACCAGGGTGTGCGGATTTTCGAAACCGCAGGCGGGTTTGCTCCGACGATGGGGATCATCGGAACCGTCATGGGACTGGTTTTGATTCTTCGCGATCTCAGCGATCCGGAACACCTGGGTGGCGCCATTGCGACCGCCTTCCTGGCCACCTTTTACGGATTGTTCACCGCGAACATCATTTACCTGCCGATCAGCAACAAGTTGCGGAACAAAAACCAACGAATGGTTCACTACCGGGAAATGCTCATTGAGGGGATTCTCTCGATTCAAGGCGGGGAAAACCCCAAAAACATGGAACAAAAGCTGCTGGCCTTTCTGACCCCTGATCAAAAGAGGACCAATGAGAAAACCGCTGCAGAAACCAATCCGGCAGAGCAGGTGAGCCCATGAGAAAGCGAAAAAGGCAGGAGCATCCGGAAAACATTGAGCGCTGGCTGGTATCGTATGCCGACATGCTGACCGTCCTGCTGATCTTTTTCGTCGTCCTCTACGCCATGAGCCAGATTGATACTTCCAAGTTTGAGCGCCTGCGGCTGTCGCTGGCCGAACAGTTCAGTTCGCCCTTTCTGATCAACCTCGGCCAGCCGGGTCCTGCGGCAGGCGAGGACGTCCTCGATCCGACCTTTGACGACCTGGAAAACCCGCTCACCAAAAACCCGGAAGGCGATCCCGTCACCGATACCTCCCCTTCGCAGACAGGGAAAGCCATGAGCGGCGGTCAGGAAATTGAAGCGCTCTACTCGCAGCTGCAGTCTTTTATCCAAAAAAACCAGCTGCAAAATCAGATCAGCCTGATCAACAAACCGGAAGGCATCAGTCTCTCCTTCCAGGAAGTGTTGCTGTTCGACACCGGAAAAGCGGAAATGAAACCGGAAGGACAAGCCCACCTGAAATCGATTGTCGAGATGATCAAACGGGTCCCCAACGCCGTGTCCATCGAAGGGCATACCGACAGGCGGCCGATTCATACCAAAGAGTTTCCGTCCAACTGGGAGTTGTCCACCGCGCGTGCCTTGACCGTCCTTCACTTCATGGTGGACCAGGGAGTGGATCCGGCGCGCCTGCACGTGGTCGGCTATGGGGAATATAAACCGCTCAGCAAGGACAATCTGCAACGCAACCGGCGCGTCGACCTGGTCATCCTGCGCGATCAACCGGCAAATGCAGCGGGGAATCAAGAAGCGGGGAAAGATAAAACGGGGCAAAAGGAATAAGCACAAGATCCATGCCGTGAAGTACAAGGACCATGCCATGCAGAAAACCCATGATCAAAAGTCTCATTATTAAAGATAAAAGCCCCATTCAAAAGGCCCATGAACATCTGTGAAGAGAGGCGCAATATGGCTTTGTATACCCTCGCCCGTGAAGCAGAAGTGCTGCTGGAAATCAAAAAGTCCAAGTTTATCGGCCGTGTCCGGCCCGTGGCCACAGAAGAAGAAGCCAAAATGTGGATTGCGGATATCCAGAAACGGCACCATGACGCCACGCATAACTGTTACGCCTACCTGATCGGACGGCACCAGGAAATCCAGAAATCCAACGATGACGGCGAACCCTCCGGCACAGCCGGCAGGCCGATACTGGAAACCCTGAAAAAAAGCGGCCTCTATAATGTGGCCGCTGTCGTCACGCGTTATTTCGGCGGGGTCTTGCTGGGAGCCGGAGGTTTGATCCGGGCCTACAGCCAGGCAACCGCCGAAGCTGTCCAGGCGGCCGGTCTGGTGCGGGAAGTGCAACACACCCCTTATCTGCTGAAGATGGATTATCCGTGGTGGGGCCGGGTGGAACACCTGCTGCATAAGGAACAGCACCCGTACGACCCGCCGGAATTTACCAATCGGGTGACGGTCAGGGTATACCTGGCCGAACAGGCGGCAGGCTCATTTCTCAACAAGCTTGCCGAAACAACCAACGGGAACGTCACTTCAGAGTCTGAAAACCCTGTCCTTCTCCGGCTGCCAGCAACGCCGCCCGACCCTGATCAACAACGCGATTGACACTCATTCTATCAGATAGACATTGACGCCTCTTTTTACCCCGAACTTGAGCGCTTCCTCCAAATCCGCAATGTATACGTCGATTCGCTTACCTTTTATCGCTCCCCCGACGTCCTGCGCCACCCGGTAACCAATTCCCTCGATAAAAACGAGGCTGCCCATCGGAATGATCCGGGGATCAACGGCAATCGTCTTGCCTTCTTCCACGTGGACTCCACTGGCCGTAATCCCATATGCCGGGTGTCCCGGCCGTTTGCCGGTCGACTCCGGCCCGGCCGTGTACGCTGTCAACGTAAACGCGCCCAGATACTTCCCTCTTCCCGTCAAGGCCCTGTTTGCGGCCTGCCCCCGCGAACTCTCTGACTGACGGGCAGGACGGCTGAGCGCAGCATCCACCATCACGGCCGCCTTGTCAGGCAAACGCAAGGCATACCCGGCAGAAATCTCCGCTCCCTCTGCCAATCCATTCAACCGCCTCAACTCTTCTACATTTATCCCGAAACGCTGGGCGATCCCTGACAGCGTTTCTCCAGGCTTAACCAGGTATACAAGCCGCAACTGCTGCGGAATTTCAACGACTTGTCCGACTTTTAACTGAGAAGGCTGCTCAATTCGGTTCCATGCGATCAGGTCAGCGAGCGGCACCTTGTATTCCCTGGCGATGCGGTACAAGGTATCACCAGGTTTGACCTGATATTTTTCCACCTTCGCCAAACGGTTCGCCGACAATCGGAAGGTGGCCAGTTCCTCCACTTCCGCCTCCAGTTCTCCGGCAGCGCCGTACATCCATGCGGGGGTTTGCACCGACGACGATGCAGCCGGATTGGGATTGCTTCCTGACAACAAGGAAACCGCATGGGTCGGATGGAGCCAGAGCAACGAACAACATAACCCAAACACACTTCCAAACACCCAGGTTCTTTTCAGCAAGCGGCTTCACCTCTCAAACCATTTTTACTAGAATTGACCGCTTGCCAAACTTTTAAACCCATAATTGTCTTATCTTTTCAAAAATAAAAAAGGCCACCCGTTGTAGGATAGCCTGTTTGCAAGGGCTATACGCTGGAAACGGAAGCGAAATCACTGCCGTCTTTCTTTTCATCCAGCAGCGACATCTTCCTGGCCCGATTCACAATTTGCAACAGCGTTTTGTAATCTTCTTCCTGTTGCAGATTGCGCCGGCTCATTTCCTGAATTTC
>Ga0066871_100741_pt1 | contig 15030 bp, 16 predicted proteins | sample CeladaPassage60B_FD_62209 | JGI IMG/M metagenome (GOLD analysis project Ga0066871, IMG submission 62209) | Cellulose-adapted microbial communities from the Joint BioEnergy Institute, USA - Passage3 60B | ecosystem: Engineered > Bioreactor > Continuous culture > Unclassified | place: USA...
GGGATTGTGGTTTCCATTATCGGTATCCCTTATTTCGTGTACCTGTTGTTCAGAACCCGAACGTAGGGAGAACGAGGGGAGAAGGCTGCGGGCAGAGCAAGAGGCTTGGGGACTATGGGAGACTCAGAGAGACAGGGAACCGGCGCCAAGAAAGCTGTTTTCTTTCCCTGAGGGGATAAAATGGTTGCCATGGATGGTTTCATACGCCGTATTCGGAACGATGGCGGAGGCGGTGAGAGCACAGGCACGCCGTCCCGAGAAGACCGGCGTGGTTCCGGCGGTCGTTGTCGGCATCGGTTACCGGACGGAAGAACTGTTTCCTCCCGACCGCTTTTATGATTTTACGCTGCCGGTGTCCGCGACGGAACTGCCTCCGAGACCCGATGGCAGCGTATGGCCGGGAACACGGCGGGGCAGATGCATTTCTCACATTCATTGAAGAAGAGTTGAAGCCTTGGATCGAGCGTGAGTTTAAGATCGACGGCACGAGACAAGCGATCATCGGTCACTCTCTCGGCGGACTTTTCGTGTTGCACACGCTGTTTACCAAGCCGGGCGCCTTTCGGACATATGTGGCAGGAAGTCCGTCCATTCATTGGAGCAGGCGGATCATTCTTGATGAAGAGCGGCAATTTGCCTCCAGGTTGGAACATGAACGGATGGATGTACGGGTCCTGCTGGCGGTGGGAGAACTGAAGAAAAGCCATAAAAGCGGTTTGCCCAGAACGCGAAGGAGCTTGCGGACCGCCTGTCCAACCTGGCCAGCCGCGGTGTGCAGGTGGAGTTCAAGGAGTTTGAAGGCGAAAACCACGTATCGGTACTGCCTGCCTTGTTCAGCCGGGCCGTTCGGTTTGCATTGGGCGGGTGAAGAATTGGGAAAGCGCGGGAACGGTGGATTCGCCGGAGTTTGTTACCGCCCTGTTCCAAGGGTGGATGACTTTGTAATATATTACGCGTTTATATTTTTATGTTTTTATATTTTTATATTTTTATATTTCGGATGACTTCTTCCAATTCTTGCGACAATTTATTCAGACTTTCAGCGGATAATGTTACTTTATTGGCTGTGTTCCATTGTTCGTTTGAAGCGGAAGCGACTTGTTGAATGTTAGTGGAAAATTCTTTTATGATTTTCAACATATCTTCCAGGGTTGCGGTTATTTCTTCGGAACCGGCTGCCATTTCTTCTAATACTGCGGAAAGATCCTGATTCTGTTCCGCAACTTGTTGCGTAGCATATAAAATGCGGTTGAAAGCTTCTATAGCCTCTTTGCTTTTTGTGATGCCGATTTCAACTTCTTTGTTGACTTTATTCATCGCCTTTACCGCAAGGGTGGTATCTGCTTGAACAGATTTGATCAAGTCTGAAATTTGATTGGCGGATTGGGCGGACTGTTCAGCGAGTTTCCGGACTTCACTGGCGACAACGGCAAATCCACGGCCATGTTCACCAGCTTTTGCCGCTTCAATGGCAGCATTCAAAGAAAGCAAGTTGGTTTTGGAAGCAAGATCGGTGATGATTTTGACGATTTGTTCGATTTCCTTGGAACGTTCGTCTAACATGGTTACGATGGAAGCGAAATCATGAGTCAATGCATGGATCGTTTCTATTTGCGCAATTGCATTCTGAATAGATGAATTTCCCCGTTCCGCTTCTTTGGCCGCTTCCTGTGACACTTCGGCAACCCTGGAGATGTTTCCGTAATATGCTGGATGCCGATCGCCATTTCTTCGATGGCTCTGGCTGCTTCGGTTGCAGCTTGTACTTGGGTATCCGAGCCGTTTTTTATTTCCTGTATGGCCGATTTTATATTAGTAGAAAGATTTTTGCTTTCCTTGGAATGGGTAAACAGTTGATTGGAGGTGGTCGCCACCTGTCGGGATGTCAACGTAAGAGATTGAATCATTTGATTTTTAAATGTTTGTTTTTGTTCTTTTTCCTTCTGTAATTCCTCAGTGACTTTTTTCTTATTCACGATGACCCAAATGCTGGCTCCGGAAGTTGCCAACAAGAAAACGGCATGGATAAGTACCATCGAAAAAGCATATGTTGACGATCCGTACACCAATTCAGGAACGAAGAAATAACCGCCCAGATGTTGGAGCGTAAAGAGAACTGTCATCACTACAGTTAATGTGATGTTTTCGTAATAAGAAATCATGGCGATGACCATAAAAATGGAAAAATGGTATTCGACCATTCCGTTTCCGCCGGCAATCATCGACATGCTGCTGAACGTCAGAATGAGTGTATTGAACAATGGAATCCAACGATGGTCCCCCTTTTTTCGGTATAACCAAAAGGTGAATAAAAATAGCGCCAAAGGGGTGAGGAGAATAACATTCAATATTAAATCAAACTTTCCGGATATGTGCGAATGGTCGATCCGGTGGATGTTGAACATTCTATGTACAACATGGATCATCAAGGATGACAACATCGCCAGAAAGGATAATGCAATAAATTAACCGATTTTTCTCCTTAATCACTAAATTTGTCTGATTAAACATGCCCACACTCCTTCGTTTCGTGCCCCTTCAGGCAACCTTGATCTTTTTTCGTTCATGCAGGATGCGTTCCGTTGTTTTTGGCCCGCCGACAGATATCCAGAGATACGCATGGTCATTGTCTCATGATGTATTTTCGTCGTTACCCTTGGTGAATCTTTCCTTGTCGCATATGAATGCGAGCGAAGTCATCTGAAAACAAGTCATAAAAAGGCGTGTTCACCCGAAATGGGTGAATGCGCCTTCTTCAGTTTTGAACAGCGTGGGTTCGCGAGCGATGGACCGGAAGAAAGCCGGCAAATCATTCGTTCTATTGACTGACCGGTCATATATAAATTATAATTGGTGTCGTTATTGCCAATAACCGAAACTGACTATCCGGACAGTCATGATCCGGAACAAGGATGTGTAAAGAGGTGAATGAAAAGAAACTGAAAATCATCCGGTCGGCGATGACATTGTTTGCCCAAAAAGGATTGGATGCCACTACGATTCAAGAAATTGCCGACCAGAGCGGCATTTCCAAGGGTGCGTTCTATTTGCACTTTCGCTCGAAAGAAGAATTGTTGCTGTCTCTTTTTCAATATGATGCCGAGAAAATTGATGAAATCATCGCCCAGGCGGAACAACAGGACCTTCCTGCAAGGGACAAATTTGTCCTGCAACTGACCCGGTTGTTTCAGCATCTGCTGGATAACAGGGAAATCATCATCTTGAACTTCAGGGAAGAAGTGCTGCACATAAACAAAGAAATGGCGCATTTTTTTCGCAAACTCCGGCAAAAACAGCGACAATGGCTGGAAAACGTTTTTTTATCCATCTATGGCGAGACGGTGCGTCCTTATTTGTATGATGCGACCGTGATTTTTCACGGCATCATGAAGTCTTATCTCATGCTGATGATTGTGCACCGCATTGAACTGGATGTGGAGCGGTTGGCGCGGTTTATTGTGAACCGCTTGGATGAGGTGGTGAACGGAATGGTGTCGGGACGGCAGGAGCCGTTGCTGACACAGAAAATGCTGGCGCCGCTGTATGCTCCCGCCAATGACATCCATGAGCAGGTGATCGGGATTCTGGAGCAAATGAAGGATACATTGAACCGGCTCCCCATGAATAAGGCGGAGAAGGGAGAGTTGTTCGACAGCCTCAAGTATTTGCTGGCCGAATTTAAAAAGGGTCAGCCGCAAACGTTTATGGTCAAGGGATTGCTGGCAAATTTTAAGAAGTTTGGGGAATTTGACCATTACCGGCAGGCAATTGCCGACCTGATGGGCATTGAATGGTAGGGGAGAGTGATGCTATGGTTCAGACGACCAATCAAATTACAGGATCGCGTAAAAAGTGGGCATTGGCCACCGTTTTGTTGACCATGTTTTTTTCGTCCATGAACCAAACCATCGTTTCGACAGCCATGCCGGCCATTGTGTCTGATTTGAATGGATTTTCACTGTATACCTGGCTGTTCAGTTCGTTTATGATGGCGTCGGCAATTACCGTGCCGATTTATGGAAAGCTGTCTGACGTTTACGGCCGCAAACCGTTTTACATCTTTGGCCTGATCATGTTCATGATTGGTTCCGCCGTCAGTGGGCAGGCGCGTACGATGCTCGAACTGGTGTTGGCCAGGGGGTTGCAAGGCATCGGCGCCGGGGCCATGATGAGCATGCCGCGGGCCACCATTGGCGATATTTTTAATCCGAGAGAGCGCGGGCGCTGGATGGGTGTGATTGGCGCGGTTTTCGGTTTTTCCAGCCTGCTTGGCCCGACGATTGGAGGGTGGATCACGGACACATTTTCCTGGAGGTGGATTTTTTACATCAATTTGCCGTTTGGATTGTTGGCGCTCATTGGCGTGCTGTTTTCCCTTCCCAAGGTACGCACGGAGGAACAGGTCAAAGTGGATTGGCTGGGGGCTGTGTTGCTGACGATGGGTCTGGTTCCCATTTTGCTCGGCTTTACATGGGCAGGAACCAAGTACGCATGGACATCCCCAGTTGAATTGGCGCTCTTTGGGAGCGGTATCGTCGCTCTTGCGATTTTCATTTTCGCAGAGCAAAAAGTGTCCGATCCGATCATTACCCCCCGGTTGTTTGGCAGCCGGATTTTCTCGATATCGCTCGTCCTGGGGGTATTTATGTCCATGGCGATGTTCGGAAGCATGATCTTTCTTCCTCTTTACATTCAGGGCGTGGTAGGCATGAATGCCCAGAATAGCGGATTGGTCATGGCGCCGATGATGATCAGTTTTATCATCGGAAGCATGTTGTCTGGACGGGTCATGTCACGTACAGGAAAATACCGCGTTCTTTCTCACGTGAGTGCGGCCTTCATCGTCTTGGGAACCTTGTTGCTGACGAGGATGGACGCGAACACGGCGTATCCGGTGGTGATCGTGAACATGGTGGTTTTGGGGCTGGGCATCGGTTCGCTCATGCCGCTGTTGAATGTCGCCGTGCAAAACGCTTTTCCATACCGGATGATGGGCACAGTCAACGCGACCCAGCAATTTGTCTTTTCCCTTGGCGGCGTCATTGCCGCGCCGATTTTTGGTTCCATTTTGAACCATGAGTTTCAAGCGCGATTGAGTCAAATGATGCCCGAAAAACTGCAAGCGGTGGCGGGGGATATGTCGCAGTTTGATCCGCAAACCTTGCTGACGGCACAGGCGCAGCAGGCAATCGCGGAGAAATTTGCCAAATTTGGAGCGGCTGGCCAGCAACTGTACCACCAACTGCTTCATGCCGTGAAAGTGTCGCTGTCTGCGGGCATCAGCGAATTGTTTTTCGTTGGTTTCATTTTTGCTGGCCTTTGCTTCATCGGGACCTTTTTCTTGCCGGAACGCAAGCTGATGGGGGAAGAGTACTACAGCGACGCATCCGGTGAAAATGCTTTGGAAACGAAGTGATGGACGCATACCGGTCGAGTGGCGTCATTCAGTCAAGTGGTGTCATTAAGTAGAAGCTTTGGAATGCGTCACATGATCTTTCCGGCGCAGGTGGCCGAAACCGTTCCAAGTGAATGATTTCCTCCCTTGGCAGCGGCTCTTTTGGCGCCGGTTGCTGGTCAGGATAGCCCAGGCCGAGAATGGCCACCACCCGCCGGTCCGCAGGAATCGAGAGCGCGTTCCGGACATAGGTTTCCCGGCGCGCCGACTCTTCTGCGTCTTCGGCATGATAGATGGCCCCAAAGGCTGCCCCCAGACCAAGGCCGACCGCCGCCAGCCAGATGAATCCGCAGGCAATGGAGGCGTCCTGCAGCCAGTACTTGCTGACATCCGGACGGGCGGTTACGGCGATGGCCGCCGCGGCTTCTTTCAGCCATGGAACGAAAGGGGTGGATTGTGACAGATATTCCAGCATGTTTTTGTCCGTGACAAGGATAAATTCCCGGGACGGCAGGTTGTTGCCGGTTGGCGATAGGTATGCCGCGTCAAGCAACTGCGCCAGGACCTCCCGCTCAACCGGCCTTTGCTGGTAGCGGGTGATCTCACGCCGTTGGCGAATGGCTTCCAAGACATTCATTCTTTTTTCCTCCATTTCGTTCGATTTTATCGGAATAGGCCTATTTTAGTATGAAACAAAACCGGAATCCATACCGTGAGCCAGATCACAGTCTGCGATCATTGTTTCAGGTATGATTGAAGCACCCTAAGTGTGGTATGCTTGGAATACCACTTTCGATCTTTTGGCTTTCAGGAGGAATGGAAAATGAAACGGCATCCGGCGCTTCATCCCTTGTCCCATCACCATCATCATGCCCTTGCTGCGGCCAAGCGCCTGAAGATGGCCGGTATCCAGCACAAGGGATACCGGCTGGAAGAGGTGCGTGATCTATTGGCCGCCTTCTGGCATTCCGGCGGCCAGGCACATTTTCGTGAAGAAGAAGAGGTTCTCCTTCCCGCGTATGCCCAGTATGCCTCGCCGGATCATCCGGAAATTGTCCGGATGTTGCTGGAACATGTACAGATCCGGTCCCTGGTCGATCAGATTCTGAACCGGGGTGACGTCACGGAGGAAACGATGTCGCAACTGGGTTATTTGCTCGAAAATCATGTCCGCAGGGAAGAGCGGATCATTTTTCCTTTGATGGAACAGGCCATTCCGGAGCAAAGGCTGCAAGAGTTGGCCCCCTGCTTTCACATGAACTTCAGTCCTGATTCTTCCTTAATTTCAGTTTCTCCCGATCGCACAGAATGATCTGCTGGCGCCCTGTCTCCAGCAGTTGTTCCTTTTTCAGGTGATTCAGCGCACGGCTGACCGTTTCGCGGGATGTGCCCAGCATGTTGGCCAGATCCTGAGTGGTCAGCGGGATATGGATGACGGTATGCCCGTTTTGAACCACGCCGTATTCATCGGCCAGGTGTAAAAGAATATCAATCAACCGGTGCAAGACATCGGCTGACATCATCTTTTGCAGGCGTTGCTGCAGGTCCATGATTTTTTGCTCCATGTGAGCGATCACTTGCGCCGCCATCCGAGGGTGGCTGGCCAGCAGGTTCCTGAAATCGGAAATCGGGATGACGAGCAGCTCGGTCTCCTGGATTGCCTCAGCCGTGGCAGGATAGGGGACGTCATCAAAAAGCCCGACATGGGGAAACATTTCTCCCTGATGCAACAGAGAGATCAGTTGTTCCTTCCCGGTTTCATCCACTTTATAGGTTTTGACAATGCCTTTGAGGATGAAGAAGATCGCTTCCCGCTCCTGCCCTTCGCGGAAGATGGTGCCATGTTTGGGGTAATTCCGTTGATCGAACCTCAGATGCAGCCGCTCGAACGCGTCTGGCTCGATGTCACGGAACAAGGGGATCTTTCGAAAAAGGTGGAACATGCGGCGCCCGCCCTTCCATCACTTTCTTATTTTCATTGTAAGGGATGTGGGGAAGAAAGAGGAGGATGATCATGGATAAAATAGGCTGATTTCCCGCACACTAAGAAGAGAAACCAGTGTAGGAGTGTGATGGGAAATGTCCAGAGAAAATGTCGAGAAAATGAAAAAAATGATTGAAACCACGCGGGAGAGGATCCGATCGTCCCGCGACTACGTGGAAGACAATGAGGTTTCCGGTGAACAGAAGGTGCGGATGCAGGAGAAAAACGAACGGCGTCAGGAAGCCATTGAACGCTGGCAGGAGGAGATGGAGGAAGAATTGCGGGACCTGTAGGATGCAGAATGCGGATGGATATCGCGCTCCACTTTAGAGAGACTGTCCCTAAATTTGCTGGCATGAAAGGGACAGTCTCTTCTTGTTTGATCAAGCCCTTTTCCAAGCCTCAAATCCGGCGGCACGGGACGTTCATGATGAGCAAGGGGAGGTTTTCAATCATATACTCCTGTATAGCCTTTTTCAAGGGAGCGAAGGACATGGCTGCGAAGGGAAACAGGAGAGGATTGCACCGGACAACCGGGACCGGAATTGACGGCGTGGGCACGATCGAGTTCGTCACGGCTTTGTTGTTGCTGTCCGGCAAGTTGGCGGTGGATGGCATTCTCCTGCGGCGGGTGGGTCACTTGACGATCTTTGTCATCGGAAAATACCGCGACAACTTTTTGCGCGACATCGACAAGGAGAAAATCGCGAAGATCATAAGGAGTCATGATTCCCGTTCGCTCCAAGATTTGTTTGAGGCGTACAGAAAAAGCATCCAATGACCGTGAATGCCGAATCCTTGCTGGAGGAAGGAAGGTGTCCAGATGAGCGCTGCCAATAAGAATGGGGGTGCCGCGTTATCTTTCCCCATCCTGATCTTTTTGCTTGTAACCATTTTCTTTTTTGGCGAGGAGAATCCCAGGGAGATGCAGAAACTGCTGGGCTTTTTGGATTAGCTGTGCGGGCTTTCCGGTTTTAATGTGCGAATTGTTCCGCACTTGACGGGAGAATCCCACAAGGAGAATAATAAAAATCGAGTGAGAACAGAACATGCACTGCTGATAATGATGAAGCCGTGGTTTTGGAAGGGGGTTGAAACAGTTGAGCAAGATCACGCGCGAACAAGTGCAACATGTGGCCAATCTGGCCAGGCTTCAGTTGTCTTCTGAGGAAGAGGATCGGTTTACCCGCAACCTGAACGATATCCTTTTGTTTTTTCACAAATTGAACGAACTGGATACCCAGGACGTGCCTCCTACCAGTCACGTGTTGGAAATCACCAATGTCATGCGGGAAGACAACGTAAGACCTTCCTGGCCGCGGGAGGAAGTGTTGAAAAACGCTCCCGACCATGAGAACGGTATGTTCCGGGTACCTGCTGTCATCGAAGAATAGGGGGTTTGCGCAGATGTCTCTGTTGGAAAAGCGCCTGACGGAGATCCACAGCGATTTACATAACAAGGAGTATACCGTCTCGGACCTGGTTCGGGAGTCGCGCCAGAGAATTGATGCTGTGGACGGAAAAGTAAAGGCTTTCTTGAGCCGGAATGAAGCAGCCGAGGAACAGGCAAAGGAACTGGACGGACTGCTTTCCGAAAAGGAAGCTGTCGGGATTTTGTTCGGTTTGCCTGCGGGCATCAAAGACAATATTGTCACCAAAGGAATGAAGACCACTTGCGCGAGCAAGATACTGGAAAACTATGAGCCGATCTACGACGCGACGGTGATTGAACGTCTCAAAGCTGGACAAGCCGTCGTCATGGGCAAATGCAACATGGACGAGTTTGCCATGGGCTCCTCTACGGAAAATTCCGCCTTTCAACTTACCTGCAATCCCTGGAACCTCGAATATGTCCCGGGTGGTTCCAGCGGCGGATCGGCAGCCGCTGTGGCGGCGGGGGAAGTATATTTTGCGCTTGGTTCAGACACCGGCGGATCGATCCGCCAGCCGGCAGCTTTTTGCGGCGTGGTGGGATTGAAGCCTACATACGGTCTGGTTTCGCGTTTCGGTTTGGTTGCCTTTGCCTCATCACTGGATCAAATCGGCCCCCTCACCAAGAACGTGGAGGATGCAGCCTACGTGTTGCAGGCCATTGCCGGGCACGATCCGATGGATTCCACATCCGCCAACGTGGCCATCCCCGATTACATCAGCGCTTTGACGGGGGATGTGAAAGGGTTGAAGATCGGCGTCCCCAAAGAATATCTGGGTGAAGGGATCGATGAGGACGTAAAAGCAAACATCCTCGCAGCCCTGAAAGTGCTGGAAGGAATGGGGGCGGTGGTGGAAGAAGTTTCCCTGCCCCATTCGGAATACGCCGTGGCTACGTACTACATCATCGCTTCCTCTGAGGCCTCTTCCAACCTGGCTCGCTACGACGGTGTACGATACGGCGTAAGGGCGGAATATCAGGGCAATTTGGTGGAGATGTACAAGGAAACCCGCAGCCGGGGATTCGGCCAGGAAGTAAAGCGCCGCATCATGCTGGGCACCTATTCCTTGAGTTCGGGTTATTACGACGCTTACTATTTAAAGGCGCAAAAGGTCCGTACGCTGATCCGCCGGGATTTTGATCAAGTGTTCGAGAACTATGATGTGATCATCGGGCCGACCACGCCGACGACGGCGTTCAAGATCGGCGAGAAAATCGAAGATCCGTTGACGATGTATCTCAACGACATCCTTACTATTCCGGTGAACTTGGCCGGCCTGCCCGCCATCAGCGTGCCTGCCGGGTTTGCGTCCAACGGGTTGCCGATCGGCATGCAGATTATCGGGAAGGCGTTTGACGAACCGACCGTGTTGCGGGTGGCGCACGCCTTTGAGCAGCAGACCGATCATCATAAAAAACGCCCGGTATTATGAGAAAGGGGTTTCTTCATGAAATATGAAACCGTGATTGGCCTTGAGGTGCACGTTGAACTATCGACGGAATCGAAAATTTTTTGCGGCTGTTCTACCCAGTTCGGCGCGCCTCCCAATACCAACACGTGTCCCATCTGCCTGGGACATCCTGGGGTATTGCCAGTATTGAACCGGCGTGCCGTCGAATATGCGATGAAAGCGGCTTTGGCCCTCAATTGCGAGATTGCCGAACATACCAAATTTGACCGCAAAAATTATTTCTACCCCGATCTTCCCAAAGCCTATCAAATCAGCCAGTATGACCAGCCCATCGGACAAAACGGATGGATTGAAATCGAAATCGACGGGCAGAAAAAGCGGATCGGCATCATCCGCCTGCATTTGGAGGAAGACGCGGGAAAATCGATGCACCAGGAGGGGGGCTTCGATACCCTCGTCGATTTCAACCGCGTGGGCGTGCCGTTAATCGAAATTGTCTCCGCTCCGGACATCCGCTCACCGGAAGAAGCGCGTCTGTACCTGGAAAAGCTGCGTTCGATCCTTTTGTATACCGAAGTGTCCGATGTGAAAATGGAAGAAGGATCCTTGCGCTGCGACGCCAACATTTCCTTGCGCCCGGTGGGCCAAAAGGAATTCGGCACCAAGACGGAATTGAAAAACATGAACACCTTCAGCGGCGTGCAACGGGCGTTGGAATACGAGGTAAAACGACAGGCGGCATTGCTTGATGCCGGAGAAAAAGTGATCCAGGAAACCCGCCGCTGGGATGAAGGGCGCAAAGAGACGATCGCGATGCGTTCCAAGGAAGAAGCCCACGATTACCGCTATTTTCCGGAACCGGATCTGGTGAGGCTTCATATACCCCGCGAATGGGTGGAAGAGATCAGAAACAGCATCCCCGAGCTGCCCGATTCCCGTAAAGCACGGTATGTGCGGGAATATGGCCTGCCCGATTACGACGCTGGGGTGATTACCGCCTCCAAGAAGCTGGCCGATTACTTTGAAGCGGCCGTTGCCACCGGCGCTGACGCCAAGAGCATCTCCAATTGGATCATGGTTGAGTTGCTCGGATACATGAACAAAAATAACCTGGAGATTGACCAGGTGAAAATGACCCCGGAAAATCTGGCCAAAATGGTTCAGCTGATCGAAAAGGGCACGATTAGCGGCAAAATTGCCAAAACCGTCTTTGCGGAGATGCTGGAAAGCGGGAAAGATCCGGAAACGATCGTAAAGGAAAAGGGCTTGGTCCAGATCAGTGATGAGGGCGCCATCAGGGAAATTGTGGAAAAAGTCATTGCCGCAAACCCGCAATCAGTCAACGATTACCGCAACGGAAAAGAACGCGCCTTGGGATTCCTGGTGGGCCAGGTGATGAAGGAAACCAAGGGGAAAGCCAATCCGCAACTGGTCAACAAACTGTTTGTGGACATCCTGAACGGCTAGAACGGCGCAGCGGTTCGCATGGCGTTTTCCCCGAAAGGCCATCCAGCGCAACGTTGAAGAAGGGATACGCGGCGCTGTCGGGAGGAGGAACGGGTCTGAAAGCGGTCATGTTGCAAGGCACGGCGTCTGATGTGGGGAAAAGCGTTCTCTGCACGGCGCTGTGCCGCATTTTTTACGAAGACGGCTACCGGGTGGCGCCGTTCAAGGCGCAAAATATGGCCCTCAATTCGTATATCACGGCGGACGGTGGCGAGATCGGCCGGGCGCAGGGAGTGCAGGCCGAAGCGTGCGGCATTGAAGCGACCGTGGACATGAATCCCATCTTGTTAAAACCGAAACGAGACATGGTCGCGGAAGTGATTGTGCGCGGCAAGCATTACGCGGACGCGGAAGCAAGTGCTTACGGGGAAGAATATGTCCGGAAGCTGTTGCCGGTGGTGAAGGATTCGTTGCGACGCCTGTCCGAGGAATACGACATCCTCGTGATCGAAGGCGCGGGCAGTCCGGCGGAGATCAACTTGAAGCATCGCGATATTGCCAACATGCGGGTGGCGGAACTGGCTGATGCGCCTGTCGTCCTTGTCGCCGACATCGACCGGGGAGGGGTGTTCGCGTCCATCGTGGGGACGCTCGCCTTGCTCGAGAAAGAGGAGCGGGAGCGGGTAAAAGGCTTCGTGATCAACAAATTTCGCGGCAAACGCTCGCTTCTCCAGCCTGGGCTGGACTGGTTGGAAAAAGAGACGGGCCTTCCGGTTCTCGCAGTCATTCCTTACGTGGAAACAGGAATCGAGGCGGAAGACTCCCTCGCCTTACAAAGCCTCCGCTTGAAACAGCAGGACGAATCGGCCGCGGCATTGAACGTACATGTGATACGCCTTCCCCACATTTCCAACTTTACGGATATGGACCCCCTGTACGATGAGCCCGGCGTCAACGTGCGTCTCGTTTCGAGGGTCAGTGATTGGGGGAATCCGGATATCATCCTTGTACCGGGAACCAAGAACACGACGGAAGACCTCATTTGGCTGCAACAAAGCGGACTGGCGGCGCGTATTGTCACGGCGGCGGAGAGGGGTGCGCATGTCGTCGGCATATGTGGCGGGTACCAGATTTTGGGCAAAAAGTTGTTTGATCCGCACGGCGTTGAGTCAACGCATGAGGTGTTGGACGGTCTCGGGCTTTTGCCGGTGGAAACGACGTTTGTTGCCGACAAGATAACAGTGCGGACGGAAGGCCGGGTCATTGGCGGGCGCTTTGCTTTAGATCAACGGGTAACCGGGTATGAAATTCACCTCGGACGGACGAAGGCGGAGCAAGGCAGCCAACCCTTCATCCGCCTTGCGGACGGGCGCGCCGACGGCACGGTTGCGTATGACGGGCGCGTTTGGGGGACATATTTTCACGGCATTTTTCATAACCGCTCGTTCACCCGCGCCTGGCTGAATCATATTCGCCGTGAGAAGGGAATGGAGCCGGTAGCGGAACACGTCGTATCTGAATCGGCTCGCAGGGAGGCGAGTTACCGCGCGCTGGCCTCCATCGTCCGTTCCCATTTCGATATCCAGAAACTCTACCAGATCATGGGGTTGAGGTGAACAGCGGCTGGATCGCCGTCGCCAAAGATGCTGCGTTTCATTGTTGATTATCCGGAAAACGTTGCGATTCCAGGCCAAAGGCGCCCAACATCCGAGACGCGAAGTATGAGGCATGAGGCGCGAAGTATGAGGGAATTTTTCGAATGCGGCGCCTGGGAAGCGAAGCCGTGGCTGGCGCTTGGCGCCGGCTGCCGCCGCTACCAGGGGCGCAGAAACTCCCCTGTGCAGACATAGTTGGCGGGCCCCGTCTTGTAGACGTGTCCATCGGCGGCCCACTCGATACGCAGGCTTCCGCCGGGGAGTTGCACCGAGGCTTCCCGGCCCGCCAGCCCCTTGAGGTGAGCGGCTACCAGGACGGCACTGGCGCCGGTTCCGCAGGCAAGGGTGATGCCCGAACCGCGCTCCCAGGTGCGCATGCGGAGATTGGCCGAATCCAGAACCTGCACGAAGTGGACGTTGGTTCGCCGGGGGAAGAGGGAGTGATGCTCCAGCCGGGGGCCCCAGTAGGCCAGATCCACTGCTGCCACATGATCCACAAAGATCACGATGTGCGGATTCCCCATGGAGACAGCCGTAAAGACGAAGCGGCGCCCCTCCACTTCCAGCTCTGCATCAAGCACAGGCTCCCGTTCGGGACCTGCCATGGGGATGCTGGTGGAGCGCAGATGCGGCGGACCCATGTCCACCTTTACGGCCGTCACCTGACCGTTTTCCCCGAGGATAAGCTCCGGCACGATGGTGCCCGCCAAGGTTTGCACCAGGAAGCGGGTCTTGCTGGTGAGACCCCTGTCGTAGACGAAGCGAGCGAAGCAGCGCATCCCATTGCCGCACATCTCGGCTTCTGAACCGTCGGCGTTGAAGATGCGGAAGCGAAAGTCGTGGCCGGGGGCCGTGGGAGAGAGGACGCAGATGAGGCCATCACTGCCGATGCCGAAGTTCCGGTCGCTTACGGCCCGGGCCAGTTCCGGCAGCCGCTCTTCGGGCACCTTCTCTTCGATGTTATTGATGTAGATGTAGTTGTTTCCAAGGCCTTCCATCTTCGTGAACTTGACCATCGGGCCGTCTCCCTCCTCCGTATTTGCATCTTTTTTGAACCCATCCGCGTGCTAAAAGATGTGCATTTCTATATTCAAAGAGGTGCATTGCTATTATTCTATGTATTGATGAAAAAGTGAGAATCTGTAGATCTTCTTAAGTTTATCAGTCGTTCCCCGTGATGTCAATGCAACCCCTGTTATGATGTGCGCCAACCCTCGGCAGATAAATCCCCTTTGCCATAGCCCAAATCCCTTTCACGAACCCTCTTTTAGATGCGCAGATAGATGCTGAGTCCCAACGGCAGATAGATGCGCAGATTCGAGTCCCAACGGAGGAACGTTTTTTTCGTGGTGAGAATGGTTTGTATTGAAATGGCATTGATAAACACATATTGATTTGGATTGGTTCTCTGATTTACAATGTGTGCATCCGAGACCAGGACCGCCGTGACGGTGATGCTGCCGGAGAGGAGAGCCCCAGCCTGCCGTGGACCTCGTGAGAAGCAAGGCGAAGGGGCAGGCGGAAACCCAAGTGCATAAGATGGTCGATAAGTGCAGCGGCACGTTGGCCAGATGCGCCGGTTTTCCGGATCATCACAGGTTCCGAATCTAGGCTTGCGGCTCTTGCCGGGTTGGTTGGCAGCCTGGTTTTCGGCGGCATACAAACCTGACTGTTTGCTGCGCCAACTCAGACAGGCGCACTTGCCC
>Ga0066871_100747_pt1 | contig 14872 bp, 14 predicted proteins | sample CeladaPassage60B_FD_62209 | JGI IMG/M metagenome (GOLD analysis project Ga0066871, IMG submission 62209) | Cellulose-adapted microbial communities from the Joint BioEnergy Institute, USA - Passage3 60B | ecosystem: Engineered > Bioreactor > Continuous culture > Unclassified | place: USA...
TGCACATTCAGTGTAGAATGTAACTTTGAGTTACGCGACTTCAGCGGGCTTTTAGCCTGAACAGCGACTTTCAGTCGCAATAAAATCCCCTGCACTTTAGTGCAGGGCGTGGTTTAGAGGGAAGCGAGAAGGTGAGCAACCGGTGGGGGGTGCCGGCTGGCCGCACCAACCGATGTTGCCAATCCGCTGCCGTCCACCGGCCGCCCGTTGGGCGGCGTTTTTATTTGCGCAGTTTGTGTTTGTAACGGACATCCGTGTCCGTTAAACGGTGATTTCTCCCAAAGTGAACATGTAACGGACATCCATGTCCACAAAAGACCCAAAAACCCGGATGCGGCGAGGATTCGGCGCGCTAACGGACGCCCGTGTCCGTTAGAAATCGAAAGCCGTGGAAAATGAGCTGTAATGGACACCGGTGTCCGTTAAAACTGAAACCCGCGACAAATCGGTACCGAACATCCGTGTCCACTGCTAAAACAACCGTGACAATCGGTACCGAACATCCGTGCCCACTGCTAAACAACCGTGACAATCGGTATCGAACGTCCGTGTCCACTGAAAACAGCGACAAATTGGCGACGACTTCCGTGTCCACTGCAAAACAACCGGACGACGGTCGAGGAGACGGAAGGTGGGGGTGATGATGATACCAAAGCATCATTTTCTTATTCGTCAAGAAGGAGATTGCGGCGGAAACGCCGAATTTTATCATGATTCGACACTTTGACCTGCAAAGGAGCCTCACATGCTGCAATATGAAACGCAACTGCATTCCCAAGGTTATGCCAGCATTGCCGGCATCGACGAGGCGGGAAGGGGCTGCCTGTTCGGCGACGTCGTGGCCGCGGCGGTCATTTTGCCGCCGGATGCGGTGATCGAGGACATCGACGATTCCAAGAAACTGACGGAAAAAAAGCGGGAGGAGCTGTACGAAGTCATCATGCGGTGCGCGGTGTCGGTCGGCGTCGGACGGGTCGACTGCGAAACGATCGACCGCATCAATATCAAGCAGGCCGCCCGCCTGGCGATGAAGCGCGCGGTGGAACAGCTGGCGGTGCAGCCCGACCATTTGCTGATCGACGCGGAAAGCGTGGACATACATATTCCCCAAACTTCGATCATCAAAGGCGATGCCCTGAGCCAGTCCATCGCCGCGGCGTCGATTGTCGCCAAGGTGACCCGCGACCGGTTGTGCAGGGAATGGGATTTGCTGTATCCGCAGTATGGGATCGCGGTGCACAAAGGTTACGGGACGAAGCTGCATCGGGAAAAAATCATCGAGTACGGGCCGAGTCCGATGCACCGCAAGTCGTTTTTGGGCAAGCTTGTCCACGAGCAGTTGGAGTTGTTTTCCTAGCCGGCATGGACGGCGTTCGCGGAGGACGCGGTCATTCGCGTCCAATGGCGACCGCTGTGGAAAGGGATGCGAAAGATAGCCTTCGCGAAAGGGCGACAAACCGCAGGCAAAAACCGGATTTCTGAAATGCGGCGGCAACGACGGCCAACCGCGTGCAAACCGGTTTTGAAATGCGGCGGCAACGACGGCCAACCGTGTGCAAACCGATTTTGAAATGCGGCATCATCTACGACATGCGCCTGCAAACCGCATTCCTGACATGGGGTCGCAACGACGGCATATGATTGCACGAAAGGAGGAAGAGTTGTGAATATTGATCAACTGGTGCGAGCGTGGTTGGGAAGCGCACGGGCGGAATCGGTGAAAACGCTGGAGCTGCGCGTCGGGCAGATCGTGCGCGGCGCGGTGCTGCAAATGCTCGCGGACAGCGAGGCGATCGTGTCGATCGGCGGAGTCAAAGTGAGGGCGAGGCTGGAGGCGCCGCTTCAGCAGGGCCAGTCGGCGTGGCTGCAGGTGATGCCGGATTCCGGGCAAGGCGTCGTGCTGAAAACGGTCCCGCCTTCCCAACTGCCGTTCGCGGATCAGACGGCGGCGGACATTCTCGGGCAGCTTCGGCTGAAAGACACGGCGGAGAACCGGCAGCTCGTGCAGTGGATGCAAAACGAAGGGATTCCGCTCACGCGTTCCAACGTCCGTTTGCTGCTCGAGATGCAGCGCCATGCTCCGGCGAACGCGGACCGGACCGCGTGGCTGCAGGCGGCTTCGACCGCGCTGTCGAGACAGCTGCCGGTGACTCCGCAGACGGTCGCGGCGCTCCATCAGATCATGCACGGGCCGCCGCTTTCCCGAATGCTGGACGATCTGGCGTCCAGGCTGCAGGAGGCGTTGCGGACGCTGCCGGAACAAGCTCCGGCGCGTGCGATGCTGCAGCGCGGCGCGGAAGTCGTCGCCTCGGTCAGGAGCGCTTTGGAAGGTTTTTCGCAGGCGTCACCGTCCCCCGGGACCGCTCCGTCGACAGCGGCCGCTTCTACGGCCAACGCCGCGCCGGCAGGCGGCGCGCACGCCTTGGCGACGCCTTCGTCCATCACGGAGGCCGGACCGCCGCCCTCCGCACTCTCGCGTCCGACGGCGTCCCCGTCCGCCGCGCCGAACGCGGCGACGACGGATGCCGCCGAAACGGCAAACGCTTTGACGCGATCTTCAGCGGATTCCGCGGCTTCCTCCAGGCCGGCTGCGCAGCAGCCCGCATCACCGGCGGCGGGACAAACGCACGCTTCCCCGTCGAACGCGGTTTCGTCGGCCGGTTCGGCCGCGCAGCGCGCGGACAGCTTTGCGGCGGCGGCATCGACGCCGGGCGGCGCATCGGAGACCGTTCACACCGACGGACGGCTTGCGGCCCAACAACATTCGGGCGGCCGCACTCCTGAGCCGCCGCCGATGGCGGATGCGGCCAAACCGTGGCTTCACCGTTTTCTGAAATCTCTCGGCGTCGACACGGAAGCGCTGCTGGCCAAACCGAACGTTTTTCCCGACGCCCGTCCGGACGGCGGGGCATCCTCGCCCGCGCCGCTGGACAATTTGAAGACGTGGCTTTTGCAGTCCGCGGCGCATGAAGATACGTCGCCTGCGATTCGCGAGTCGGTGCAGCAGCTGCTCCAGCATGTCACCGGCCAGCAGCTGCTCCTTTCCGCCGACCGGGGCACCGCGTTCACCCATCTTACCCTCGTCGTGCCTTTTTCGCCGCAGAACGGCGATCCGCCGGCGACGATTCACATCCAGTCGCGAACAAACGGCAAACGGGGACAGCTGGACAGCAGCAACTGCCGCCTGCTGTTTGATTTGTCGATGCGCCATTTGGGGGATACGCTGATTCAGGTGGATGTGTTCGACCGCTCCGTCAGTATGCAGGTTTGGAACGATCATCCGCTGCTGCCGCTCTGGATCCAAGAGGCCAGGTCGCAGGTGGCCGAAGCGTTGGATCGCATGGGATACCGGATGGTGCAGTGGGGATGTTCCCCGTTCCCGGAAATGAAAGCGGAGCATGACGCCGCGCCGGTGCCCGATGCCGTCCCGAACACGGGCCGGAACCCGTTCCTCGCTCCCAAGCCGTACAAAGGAGTGGACGTGCGGGTATGAGGAAGCCGAAACCGGCGAGCATCCCCAAAGCCGTGGCGCTGCGGTACACGCCGGAAATGGAAGCGCCGGTGGTCGTCGCCAAGGGCAAAGGCGTCGTGGCGCAAAAGCTGATCGAAAAAGCGAAGGAGCACGGCATTCCGCTGCAGGAAGACGCCTCGCTCGTCGAGGTGCTGTCGAAGCTGGACATCGATCAGAAAATTCCGCCCGAACTGTACCAGATCGTGGCGGAAATTTTGACTTTTGTGTACCGCGCGGATCAAAAGGCGAAGCTGGCGGGATATGAACCGTGAGCGGCCGTGCGGATCGCGGCCGGATCTCCGTCGGCCGGCGCGGCGAAGAGGCGGCGTGCGCGTATTTGGCGGAACGGGGATACCGCATTCTCGACCGCAACTGGCGCTGCCGTCTGGGCGAAATCGATATCGTCGCGGAACAAGGCGGCATTATCGTGTTCGTGGAAGTGCGGACGCGCACGGGGAGCCGTTTCGGCACGGGGGCGGAGTCGGTCGACCAGCGCAAACAGCGCCGCCTCCGTGCCGTGTCCGCGGCGTATTTGGCGCGGCACGGCTGGTCTATGCGCGAGGTGCGGTTCGATGTGATTGCGATCGAGGCCGATCCGGCGGCGGAAACGTTGGTCGTGGAGCATATTGCGGGCGCTTTTTAACAATTTGTTGCGTCTTGCGGTTTGTTGAAAAGGAAAAAGGCTGCTTCTTGCGGCGGTGCCGCGAGAAACAGCCTTTTTTTGAACGCGTTTTTTTGAATAAAGGGAAGGGAAGTTACACTTCGGGGATGTGCACTTCCACTTCGCGCTTTGCTTCCGCCGAGCGCAGCACGGCGTCGATGATCGCCTGGTTGTACAAAATTTGCTCGCCCGGAATCGGCGCTTCCCGGTTTTCCCGGATGGCGTCGACGAAATCCCGGACTTTTTCATGGAACAAATTGATCTGGTGTTCGATGATCGGAATTTCGCTTTCCGTGTGCCGTCCCAGGATATCGTGATACAGCTTGATGCTGCCGACTTTGCCGTCCCATACTCCGCTCCACGGGCCGGTTCCCGCCGGCGTGACCTTCAATCCCGCGTCGGTGCCGAGGAAGATCGTCGCGCCGAGCGTGTCCATGTGCATCGCCCAGGAAATTTTGTAGTTGAGCACGATATCGCCTTCCAGACGAATCATGGCGACGCCGAAATCTTCCACGTCAAACCGGTCGGCTTCCGGATGATATTTCGGATTGGTGCCGAAATAGTTCGAGGTGTAGGCGGAAACGGTCAGCGGTTTCGGATAGCCGAGCGTATTGAGCGCCATATCCAGGGAATAGCAGCCGATGTCGGCCATGGCGCCCGCGCCGGCCAGCCGTTTCTGGACGAACGTGCCGCCGGGCATCCCCCTGCGCCGTCCGCCGCCGGTTTCCACAAAATAAACTTTGCCGAGCGTGCCGGACTGGACGATGTCGCGCAGCAGCGCCATGTTCGGGTCGTATCGCGGCTGGAAGCCGACCGTCAGCATTTTGCCGCTTTTTTTGGCGGCCTGCACCATTTGCACGGCCTGCTCCAGCGTGACGGACATCGGTTTTTCCACCAATACGTGTTTGCCCGCCGTGAGCGCGTCAATGGACGTGATGTGGTGGGAAGCGTTCGGCGTGCAGACGCTGACGCCGTCCAGGTCGAGCTCCAGCATGGCGCGATGGTCTTCAAAAGCGGTTGCCGAATGCAGCTGTTCGTCCTCGATGAACTGCCGCGCTTTGCCGGGCACAATGTCGGCGACGGCGACGATCTCCACGTTTTCCAGGTTTTTGTAGGCGCGGACATGCGCGCGGGCGATGCCGCCGCTGCCGATGATGCCGATGCGGATCGTGCGTGACATGAATCGTATCCTCCTTGCGGTTGAATCGTATTCGCACTTGATGCGAAAAGGGATCAGGTGCGCGCTTGCTCCCTGTATTGTGTCGGGGTCATCCCGAACGTTTTTTTGAACACGGTGTAAAAATAGCTGCTGTTTCCATACCCGTTGCGGCTGGCGATGACGTCGACCGGGTCGCGGCTCGTTTTCAACTGCTCGCAGATGCGGTTCAGCCGGACGGTTTCCACGTGCTCCCGAAACGTGAGCGATCCGCACGTTTTCATGATGCGCTGCAGCTGTCTCGGGCCGATTCCGAGCTTTTCCGCCACGGATTCGAGCGTAATGGGACCCGTGCAGTTGTCTTCAATATACTGCACCGCCAGTTCAAACCGGTGCCGGTGCATGTCGCGCCGCGGCGCGGGCGGGGCGGACTGCGCCGGCATGTAGGCGCGCACCGCCCGCAGCAAAATTTGAATGACCGCGTCGCGATACGTGGTGAAGAAGCCGGGCTGGTTGTCTTCCCAGGCGCGATAAGCCGCGGCGAAACAGTGCATCGCATGGTACCGGTCTTCGGCGGGCACGAGCGGCAGCGAAGACAAGAGCCGCACGCATTCTTCCGCCTCCCGGATTTCCCAGTCGCGCCCCCAGCGCGATTCGACGTTGCCGGCGGCCGATCCGCCTTCGTCGGCCGCGTGGGCGGACACGGCGGCCGACGCCTCATGGCGGGCGGCGGAAAGCGGGTGATCGGTCGACCCGGCGCCGTCTGCCGCCGCGCCGGATCGATCGCCCTTATCGCCGGACGGGGAAACGGGTTCCTCTTGCAGCGGGACGATGTCGATATGCAGGCAAAGCTCGTACATCGGCTCCCGCTCATCGGCGATTTGGCAGTGCATCACGTTCGGGCCGGTCAAATAAAACATGCCGGGCCGCAAAGCGTGCGACTCGTCCCCCATGATGACCGTACCTTTGCCCGCGGGAATGAAGTGGAATTCGAATTCGGAATGTTTGTGGAATTCCACGACGTAACCGGGCGGAAAACGGGTCAGATGGCACCGGAGCACGCGGAAGCCGTAATGGCCCCAACGGAATTCCAGCGCCAGCCGGTCCAGCGCGAACGGCTTCGCCTCCATCACGGACAACGGAAATGGGAGGCCAAGGCCGCCGGAAGACGCTCCCAACGATGTCATTCCGCCAATTCACTCAGCGCGACGACGGCGCCGCGAGCGGCCGACAAATTGGACGCTTCCATCAACCGCGTCAGCTCGCGAGCCAGCGCGATGTTTTCCGAAGCGACGGTGTTTTGTTGAATGTGCTGCACCCATTGATGGAACGCGTCGGACAGATCGGTAGGAATCGGAAACTCGACCCAGCCGGTTTGGCCGTTGTCTTCCAACCGCGTGCTGCGCACGAGCAGCTTGTCTTCGGGAGTGCCGTACAACAACGTTCCGTCTTTGCCGTGAATCTCGATCGAAAACGGGGAAAACCGATTGACGAAACCGGCTTCCACGACCCCGATCGCGCCGTTGGCGCAAGAGAGAACCGAAACGGCGTTGTCTTCGACTTCTTTGCCGGTCATGTAGCCGTACCGGGCGCTGACGCTCTCCGGTTCGCCGAGGAACAGCCTCGTCAAATACATCGGATGGCAGCCGAGGTCGATCAGAGCGCCTCCTTGGCACTGCTCTTTGTCAAAGAAATGCGGCGGCAGCCATCCCGCGGTAGCGCCGTTGTGGGACAGACGCACCCGAACGAGCGTCAGTTCCCCGAGCAGCCCTTGATCGAGAATTTGGCGGATGGCCTGCGTATAGCCGTGATACAGGCGCGGCAGGGACACGACGAGTTTGACGCCGGATTTTTCCACCGCGGCCAAAATTTCGTTCACTTCCCGCAGCGTCGGCGCGATGACCTTTTCCGTGAAAATGTGTTTGCCCGCTTCCGCCGCTTTGACCATGACGTCGCGGTGCATGTTCGTCGGCGCGTCGACGATGACGGCGTCGATGTCGTCCTGCGCCAGCAGTTCGTCCAACGATTCGTAAAAGGGAACGCCGCGTTCCTGCGCTTCTTTCCGCCCCCGTTCGGGCAGTTCGTCCCAAACCGCGACGATCCGCGTATCCGGATGCTCCTCGGCCCGCCGCGCGTAATCATTCGCGTGCACGTGCCAGAAACTCAGCATGGCGACTCTGATCATCGTTCCATACTTCCTTTCGATCTTTAATTTTACGACACGCCTATAAGATAACACAAAAAGAACGCAAGGAAATACAGTAGTTTTGCGACATCGTCATTTTAAATTTGCGACATGATCAGAATTGCAGAAAGCCGTTCTTTCGTGCCGTCTCGGTGTGCCCACGCCGCTTTCGTTTATGACGCTAAGGCCCGAGGGACAGGTATGGCAGCCTGGATACGGCAGAGTGGGGATTCGCCTTGAAAAAAGACTCTCCTGCGGCGAAAACCTGCCGCCGGAGAGTCTGATGTTGCATGGTTTTCTAATGAAGCGTGGTTTTATGATAATAGCATTGCCCGATCCAGGCACCGGTATTGGACCGCTTCGGCGACATGCGCGGCGTCGATCGGTCCGCCTCCTTCGAGATCGGTAATCGTGCGGGCGAGACGCAAAATGCGGCCGTAGGCGCGCGCGCTCAAGCCGAGCGTTTCGAAACTTTCCTGAAGCAGCTTCTGCGCGGCGTCCGTCAGCCTGCACACTTCGTGAAGACGGCTGCCGGTCAGTTCGCTGTTAAACCGGATGCCCGGGTCGTGGCGATACCGTTCCGCCTGGACCCGCAGCGCGATTTCCACCTGGCTTCTCATCCGTTCCGAACTCCATGCCGGCGCGTCCGACGACATCGCCTGAAATCCGGGCGGCGGCACTTCCACCTGCATATCGATGCGATCGAGCAGCGGGCCGGAAATTTTGGCGCGGTATTTTTGAATTTGCGCAGGGGAGCACGTACAGGCGCGCCGCTGCGGATCGGCGCTACCATATCCGAGCCCGCAAGGACACGGGTTCATCGAAGCGGCCAACAAGAAATCGCAGGGAAACGTATACGAGGCTTTCGCCCTGCTGATCGTCACCCGCCTGTCTTCCAGCGGTTGGCGCAGCGACTCCAGCACGTGCCGCGGAAATTCGGGCAGTTCGTCCAGGTACAGCACGCCGCGGTGCGACAAGCTGATTTCGCCGGGACGAGGGATCGGGCCGCCGCCGATCAATCCGTTCAGGGAAATGGAATGGTGCGGCGAACGAAACGGACGTTTTCGGATCAGCCCCGACCGGTCGGGCAGCAAGCTGGCGATCGAATAAATTTTGGTGACTTCCAGCGCTTCGTCATCGTCCAAATCGCTCAATATCGTCGGAAGCCGCCGCATCAGCATCGTCTTTCCGGTGCCCGGCGGGCCGATCAGCATGATGTTGTGCATGCCCGCGGCGGCGATCGTCAGCGCCCGCTTCGCTTGCTCTTGGCCGCGCACGTCGGCGTAATCTTCCGTGTTGGCCGGGGACGTTGGATTCTGCGACTCACGATGAACGACATGCCTCCATTGCGTTTTGCCGGTCATCGCTTCTTTCAATTGGGACAAATGCTCGATCGGCACGATGCGCAATTCCCCGGCCAAGGACGCTTCCGCGGCGTTGGCCGCAGGAAGGATGACGGTGCTGATGCCTTGTTGGACGGCGTGGATGACCATCGCCAGCACTCCGGGCACCGGACGAAGCCGGCCGTCGAGCGACAGCTCGCCGATCACCAGCGTTTCGGCGACGTCCACGGCCGGCAGCTGGCCGCTGGCGGTCAAAATGCCGGCGGCGATGGCGAGATCGAACGCCGACCCTTCTTTCTTCAAATCGGCGGGGGCGAGATTGACCGTAATGCGCTGCAGCGGAAATTCGTATCCGCAATGGCGGATCGCCGCGCGCACCCGTTCCATGCTTTCGCGAATCGACGAGTCCGGCAGCCCGACGATGTGAAACGCCGGCAAACCTCTGCTGATGTCCACCTCTGTCTCCACAATGCGCCCGTCGACCCCGACGACGCAAGCGCTCAATATTTTCCCGAACACGAAAAAAACACCTCCTCCAAAACGTAAAAGCGGAAATGGACGTATCGTCTTTCCGCCTTCTCTCGGATCAAGGTGCTTCCTTATATACCGATGGCTGATATTTTCCTTTATTATCCATTATACTAGGGAACGGCGTTCAGTTCAACTGCAGGAGCAATATTGGGAGTTTATCAAAAATAACTTTATTAAAAATGACTATGCAAATATCCATTACCGCCACTGGCGGTTTTTTTGTGGAGTCACTCAAAAATGTCATCTGATACGCTTGTGATTGAGGATTCTCGCTATTGTGTAATTTGTATTTGCAACAAGCGCATTGGTTCGGCGCTTTTTTATTTTTTAAGGAACATTTATGGATTGACATAAATAAAATTAAATTGTATTTTAATTTTATTAAAATTTACTCGACTCCTCCATTTTCAGGTGGTGATCGCATGGATTTGGACGCTGTGCCGGAGTGGATATTGGCGCTGGAAGAGGAAGATGCGGTTTTCATCAAAAATTTTATCCTTGCCTCAGGATCCTTGAAAGAATTAGCCAACGTTTACGGCGTCACTTATCCCACGATTCGTCTTCGGTTGGACCGATTAATCCAAAAGATCAAAATGACGGAGTCCAAAGAACAAGATGAATACATTGCCCTCATCAAAAGACTGGCGTTCAACGAGAAGCTTGATTTGGGCGTCGCGCAGCTGCTCGTTTCGGAATACAAAAAAATGAAAGCGAAAGGGGAGGAATAAATGGGGCCCGGATATTGGTTTGATTACGACGATCGTTATGTTCCGGCAGCGATTTGGGCAGCCGTGATTGTCATGTTCGGGGTATTTGCCTTTTTATTTGCGACAAGCATTCATATCGAAAAATGGTGTTGGGGACCTGGATTCTTTTGATCGCGGTTAGCGTAGGGATTATTGTCACAGGTTTTTCCTCACGGCACTTTGCGCAGCCTCCTTATGTAAGGGAAACGCTGCTGCTAACCGGGTTCATTTCCACTTGCCTCACGCTGCCCGCTTTTTTTTGTCATCCGTTATTGTTACGAAAAATCGTCCTGGCGAAAAATGAAATTGAAGGACTTTTTCGACAAGTAAACTCCCGGTGATTTCCGTTCAATGCAAACAGCCGCCCTTGATGGCGGGTTGTTTGCATTTTTTATTGAATTGCGCTGAAAAGGGAATTTGCGCTTGATTCCAAACTTTTACATGGGTATGATTGGTTTTATATTATAGGTGAGTGACTAGAATGGTTTAGGCATTGATAAAAGGGGGGCATCGGAATGACCGTCATCATGAAAGCAAAAGAAGCGGCGGAACAAACCTACCATTCCATCAGAACGAAAGTGGAAGAATGGAAGATGAAAGGCGTTCAACCCCTCATGGCGACGATCATGGTCGAGGGGACCCTGCGTCCGAGCATTATGTGAAAGCAAAACAAAAAATCGCGGAAAAGCTGGGCGTCGCCTTTGTTCTCCATTCCTTCAAAGCGGATGCCTCCGAAGAAGAAATCCTGCAACGGATTGCCGGATTGAATGATGATCCTTCCGTCCACGGGATCATGTTGGAACTCCCCTTGCCCGGTCACCTGTCGACAAGCAAGGTCGTACAAGCCCTCTTCCCCCTGAAAGATATTGACGGCGTTACACCCCGCAATAAGCTGGCTGTGGTGACAGGGGATGCGGGTCTTTATCCCGCCACTCCTCAAGCGTGTATCCGATTGCTGAAGCATTATGGTTATTCCCTCGAGGGCAAAAATGTCACCTTGATTGGCAGAGGTCAAACCGTCGGTTTGCCGCTTTTTCATATGTTGCAACGGGAAAATGCAACCGTGACGGTGTGTCATTCCCGCACACCGGACATCGCCCTGCACCTCGGTCACGCCGATATCGCATTTGTTGCGGTGGGTCGCCGCAATGTGATTCAACGGGATATGGTTCATTCCCGTTTGGTCGTCATCGATGCGGGAATCAATGAGTTGGAAGACGGGAAAATTGTCGGCGATGCGGCCGATGATGTTGTTCACGCTGTCGCCGCCATTTCCCCCGTTCCCGGCGGGGTCGGCACGTTAACGACTGCGATCCTGTTTGAAAATCTCATGAAGGCCATCGACCTTCAACACGGGGAGGCACAACCTTGACGAATACGATCACATGGGATGACTCGATCCGCACGTTTTTGCAACAGGCAGGCAGTTCAAATCCTACACCCGGCGGGGGAAGTGTTGCCGCCCTTGTCGCCGCGCTCGGCGCATCGATGACTTTAATGGTAAGTAACCTTTCCCAAGGAGAAAAATACGCGCAATTCCAGTTGCAAATCGCGGACGTCATCGATCAGATGAGCCGTTTGACCAAGGATTGTGAAGAGTTGTTTCATGCGGATATTTCCGCTTTTCACAAGTTCATGGAAGCATGGAGACTCCCAAAGGAAACGGAAGAAGAGAAGATCCTGCGAAAAAAAGCGATGGAAGAAGCCGCCGTTCTCGCCATCGAGGTGCCTTTTCGTTTGATTGAGGTTTGCAGGGTTGGGTTGGAATGCGCCCATCGTATTGCAAATACATGCAACAAAAATGTCATCTCGGATTTGGGGATTGGGGCCATGCTGTTTGAAGCGGCCGCACAATCGGCTTCACTGACCATCGAAATCAATCTGGGGTCGCTGAAGGACCCGAAATTGAAGCGCAAGTACTCGGAGAAGCTCTTCTCTTTGATGAGAGAAATCACGGAACGAAAAAACGAAGTTTTACAAATCACACGGGACAGATTTTAGGGTAGTGGAATAATCATCATTCCGACAAACACAGGAATAACAGGTGGTTTTACTTAAATGTTTCGTTTTCATGGGAGAAAGTTAGTTCAAATTTATATATGGGCACTCTCTTTCTTATCCAAATATAAGTGGGAATTTTTTCTTGTTATCTTGTTCATGCTGATATCTACATTTATCCAATTAATCATTCCCAGATTCGTTCAATATTTTATTGATGAGTTAATCCTTGAGAAACGGCAAGATCCATTTTTCATGTGGATAGGGGTAATTGCAGGACTGCTAATTTTATCTATATTTTTAAAAACGATCCAGAATATACTGAGAATACGGTTTCAAGAAAATGCTTCCCGGGATTTGCAATTTACCATATTCCAGCATACGAGGAAACTGGGTTTCCCTTACTTTGAATCGCATCCTGTGGGAGAGACTTTGTCCCTGCTGAATTCAGAAGTCAGTGCAATGCAAAAATTGTATAAAGAACATTTGCCTACGATGTTGGAGTGGACCATCTACGCTTTGATTGCAGGCATCATGATGTTTCAAATTAACTTTAAATTGACTCTTTCCACACTCCCATGCTTGTTGCTTTACTATATAATAGGGCCTTCTTTTGTAAAAAAATCGGCATTGTACGGAAAACGGTTGTCGGATCAACGAATTCAGTTTAATCAGAAGGTTAATGAAACCATGTCAAGTTTGCCTGAATTAAAAATCAACTCGGCCGAAAATTGGGGATTGTCGAGGCTAACGGAATATCAGTCAAACATGGGCAAAAGTTTCATTAAAGTTGTTTTTTATGCCTATGCAAAGTTTGCCGTCAGAAATTTTTCCTTTTACATTGGTTTTGTCATATTGCTGCTCTATGGGTACTGGCTTATACAGAGAGACGAGCTTACCATCGGGGGGATCTCTGCATTCCTCATCTATTATATTGATACAATGAAAAGAATAACCGGTGTCATTGCTTCCATATCGGAGCAAAAAGTTTTGATGCATCAAGTCGAGAAGTTATATGATTTCTGTCAAATGGAACCCGATGATGATTCCCGGCCCAATGCTATCAAATGCCAAAATATTCGTGGAAATCTTGAATTTCAAAACGTTACATTCCGTTATCCCCATCATAGTTCGGTTCTGCTGAACAATTTGAGTTTTACAGTGGAAAGTGGAGAGAAGGTAGCGATTGTAGGGGCAAGTGGAAGCGGAAAATCTACAATATTAAAAATTCTTGGAAGATTTTATACTCCCAGCGATGGAGTGGTTTTGCTGGATGGAGTACCGCTTCAACATTATGAGATTCATGAATTGCGAGATTTGATGGGTTTTGTTTTTCAGGAAACCTATCTTTTTGGTCGGACTGTTCGTGAAAACATTTTATTCGGAAATCCCGATGCTTCTGAAGAGGAAGTCATTCAAGCGGCAAAATCCGCCAACGCACATGATTTTATTATGGCGCTTCCAAATGGCTATGATACATTTGTCGGCGAAAGAGGGGTGAAACTATCGGGGGGACAGCGGCAAAGAATTTCCATCGCCCGAATGTTCCTCCGAAACCCCAAGATCATCATATTGGATGAAGCAACGTCCGCACTCGATAATTTAAGTGAATTGGAAGTGATGAATGCCCTGGAAAAACTGTGTCGCGGGAGAACAACCATCATGGTGACGCATCGCCTTTCTTCCATCGTCCACATGGATCGTATCCTTGTCCTTCATCATGGCAGGATTGCAGAGTGGGGTTCACATACTGAGTTGCTGAACAAGAAGGGCATTTATTACAGGATGCATCAAACCTTAGAGGTGCAAAATGGGTAGCATTCGTTGGTTTTGTTCATATTTGTTTAAGGTAAAAGGCATGATCCTTTTATCCTTGTTCTTGGTCATCGTGGAAACCACAACCCTTACCTTTTTGACTTGGGTTCAGAAGGATTTCATTGATGATGTTTTAATTGAATCCGATTATCGTCAATTTCTCACTTTTATCATCCTCATTTCCGTAAGTATTTTGGTGTTTTGCGCCATGATGTTTATTACACCTGTCGTTTCAAACAGGAGCGTTGTGTCCATTCAATCCATACTATTGCAGCAGTTGATGAAAAGCTTGTTTAAGCAACAAATCGGTACACTTCAAAATGAACGGACGATGACGCTCTCTCATATCTTTACCAATGACATCCCAAAAGCGGCTAGTTTGGTTGAACAGATGATTCGGGGATTTCAACGATGTTTTGCTGTTGCATTATCCATGGCTATCGTTCTGTCAACCAATGTTTATGTTCTCCTTCTTTTGGTGGGGTTTGGTTTCATCTATGTCTGGTTAGGTTATCATTATGGAAGGGATAGTAAAAATGCCTCAAAAGCCGTGGAGGAGGAGAAATCGAGGCTGATGGTCTTCCTGGAAGAAGGGATCTCCTCTACCCGCGAGGTGATTGCTTATAACCGCATGTCTTGGGAGACTAGGTTGTATAACAAAATTTATAATCGATACTTTCATTCTGTATTAAGGAAAGGGAAGTTGGATAATCGTGTATTGCTTGTTACAGAACCTTTGCTTTGGGGATCACAGTTAGCGGTTTTAAGTTACAGCGGTTATTTGGTTTTTCATGGTCGAATCACCATAGGCGAATTCGTTGTTGTTTTCCAAATTGCCGCAACTTTCTTAAGCTCAATGGATACTCTATTTAAGACTTTCTTGGGGATTGCCTCGAACTGGGCTTCCGTAGAGAGAATTTATGATA
>Ga0066871_100753_pt1 | contig 14781 bp, 14 predicted proteins | sample CeladaPassage60B_FD_62209 | JGI IMG/M metagenome (GOLD analysis project Ga0066871, IMG submission 62209) | Cellulose-adapted microbial communities from the Joint BioEnergy Institute, USA - Passage3 60B | ecosystem: Engineered > Bioreactor > Continuous culture > Unclassified | place: USA...
ATCCGCCTTTCTGGTTGTTGTTTGGTAGCACTTACATCATACCAGAAATTGGCGGATTTTTGGTTTTTTCTAAACACCAAAACTGGAAAAATCAGTTATTCAACAGGCTCAAAAAATTAAATCAAAAAATGAACAAAAAAGTCATCGGCATCACGCCGGAAACGCTGCAGCTGCTGCAGGCGCATTCCTGGCCTGGAAATGTCCGTGAACTGGAAAACGTCCTGGAACGGGCCATGCATCTTGGTTCCGGCTCCTGGATTGAACCCCGTCACCTTCCACAGGAACTCCATTCCCCCTCTTTCTCCAGATCCTCAAAAAAAGAAAAAAGGACTGAGGAAATGATCCAAAGTCCTGGATTGCCCAAACCGGCATCTTTTGAACCATTGCAGCCGTCCATCCAGCATACGATCAATCATCGCGACTTGCTCGCGCATGTAGAAAAGCAGGCCATCCTGCAGGCGCTTGAGCAGGCAGGCGGCAACCGGAGCCTCGCGGCGCAAAAACTCGGCATCAGCCGCACGGCCCTATACCAAAAGCTCAAAAAATACAAGATTCAGGGTGAAGTGCGTTTCCACAGCGGGTAAATGCTACCCGGGTAAATGTTACCGTTATATAGACTTCCTGCATCTTTCGTTCTCGATTATAAAAGCCAAGGAACCGGCATTACTTCTGTGCCACATAAGCGGCTGGCAACACTTTCCCCTCTTCTTCCATCTGATCCTCTTCACCCATCACGCGCCTGAGCACCTTGTCGACAAGCGCCGCAAACGCCGCATGACCTCGTTGCCGGGGGCGGGAAAACGGAACCGATAAATCCATCGCGATGCGTCCCTGCTCAATTAAAACCACCCGGTCAGCCATGGCAACCGCTTCTTCCACGTCATGCGTAATCAGGACGGTTGTAAATTTGTGCTCCAGCCAGAGCGACTCGATCAGGCGCTGCATTTCGATACGGGTCAGCGCGTCCAAGGCGCCCAACGGTTCATCCAATAAAAGCAGCCGCGGCTGACTCGCCAGCGCCCTTGCCAATGCCACTCTTTGCTTTTGTCCACCGGAGAGAACCGAGGGCCAATCTTTCGCCCGCTCATGAAGGCCAACCTGCCGCAAAGCCAACTCCGCTTTCACGCCCTCTCCTTTTTTCAGTCCAATGGCCACATTGTCAATCACCCGCCGCCAGGGCAAGAGCCTGGCATCCTGGAACATGATGCGCATTTCCGGATTCAGTCCGCGAACCGGCACATCGTTGATCATCATTTCCCCCGCCGTCGGCTCTTCCAATCCGGCGATCAGGCGCAACAACGTACTTTTTCCGCACCCGCTCCGTCCGATGATCGCCACAAACTCTCCCGGCCGGATCTCGAGATCGATGCCGCGAAGCACCTGCTGGCTCCCGAAGTCTTTCTTTACTCCCCTCACTTTTATATGCACACCATAACCAGATGATTTCAATGCTCGCACCTCCTCGCCTCAGTCACGATTTCCTCGCCTGACAAGGTCATGAATAAAACCCGCTGACCGGATACGTGTCATTTAAAAAATAAGCTCCAAGTTCGCGCAACTTTACATCAATGGAATCGTGCAATGAAAACGTCCGGATATTTCGCCAATAACGGTCAAAACGGTATTTCTCATCGGCGGCCCGGGCTCCCATCACGTCAAACATGCGGTTCGTCACATGAAGCGCCACCTTTATCGCCGTGACTTTGGCGGCATAAACCGTAACGGCGGCCTTTCCTCTCTGTTCATCTGTCAAATCAAACTGCTGTTCCCAGGCCCACTGGAAAACCTCCGCAGCATGATTCGTGATTTGTCCGGCAGCATGGCACCGGGACCATAACTCCCCATAATGACGCAATATATACGGATCTTCCAGCACATCCCCTTTTCGCACATGCGCCGTTTGATGCGTATACTTTTTCGCTTCTTCCAAAGCCCCTTCCGCAATGCCGACAAAAATATGGGTCATGATGAGCTGCGTCAGGACGGTACGCAGCGTCGCAAAAGGGGAACCATTGGTCCCCAGCTGGCATAAGTGTTCGTCCGGTTGAACGCGGACACTATGAAAGCTGACGCTGCCACTGTCCGTCTGGCGCTGGCCCATGCCGTTCCAGTCGTCGTGAAAAATAATCCCCGTGCGATTTGAGGGCAGGACAAATAGATGCGGCCTCCTGTCTCCGTCAGACACAGCGCTAACCACCAAAACGTCCGAATCTTTCGCGCCTGAACAAAAATATTTCGTGCCGTTTAAGACGTAGCCATCGCCATCACGGGACACAATGAGACGCGTGTCTTTCGGATTGATGGCATTCCCCCAAAACCAGTTCTTTTCAGCCGTTTCCCTGTAATAATGCGCCCTCTGTGCCGGCGTGCCATAGAAATGAGGCGTTGCCAATTGCAAATGATGATAACCGAAAACATGCGCCAGCGAGCTATCCGCCTTGGCAATTTCCCGAACGGCCCACAGGGCTTCCGGCCATTTCGCTCCCATTCCCCCATACTGTGAAGGAATGATTAACTTGAGCAAACCGCTTGCGCGCAGTTGATCCCGTTCTGCCTTAGGGGTGTCTCCCAGTCGATCCCGTTCGGCCGCTGTGCGGGCAAACGCGCTCGCCAACTGTTTCACTTTCTCTGTGTATGCATCTGTTGACGAAACGATTGTCTCCATTTTCACACACCTTTCGCAACAGAAAATTCTTCGGCGAAATCGTTTCACCCTTTCTGTTCAGGCGTAAATGGCCCGCGTGTTGTCATGCCGGGTAATCACATCCCGAATCGAGCCTGTCTCCAAATCGTAGATGTGTCGTTTCTGCTTGCCGATATCTGTGCCGTACACATGGATCGAAACGGCCACCTCATCAAACGGATTAAATACTTGATGAATGTCGGCTTGCCGGGGATAAACAAAAGAAATATCTCCAACGCTGGCCGTCACCGTTTCAATTTCTTCCAACACGGCCCGGCTTGCATCCGAACCATCATCCACTCTCCGGAACCGTTTTTCTACAATCGCTCCTTCATACATCCCGACCAGTCCCCAGACCAAGTGATCATGAACCGGCGATTGCTGCCCCGGCCCCCAGACAAACGCAATGACGGAAAAAGCTTCATCCTCCGGTTTGTATAGCAGATATTGGGCATATTTGTCGGCATGAGGCCGACGGTACGCAGGCGGCAGCAATCCGGGAACAGACAGCAATTTCTGCAACAAAGGCCGCACGCCTTCAATCCTCTCCTTATCCTCCGTTGCGTTCCGGAGCACTTCCCGCAAGGATTGATCAAATTCACGGAACGCATCATGGCCTGACATGTGCATCACCCTCCATTGTTTGAGATAGTTAGGATTTATCGCCGGTCCAAAAAAGCAATCGTCTCTTGATCCGATCAAACAAAAGCATGATGGACAGAATCACAGCGCAGTTGAAAAAAATTCCGGCTATTACATTTTTGTAATCCGAGAAATCGGAATAATATTGAATGAAGTACCCCATCCCTTCTTTCGCCCCAAACATTTCTGCGATGGTCAGAACGATGAACGCGAATCCCAACGCAATCCCTGTGCCATTCAAAATGAAAGGCATACTTGCCGGCAAGACCACTGTCCGGATCAGTTCTTTCCCGCGCAATTCCAAAGCGCGCGCATTGTCCAGGTACCGCCCATCAATAACCAGGACCCCTTGAATCGTTCCCAAAAAGATGGGCCAAAAAGCCCCGACAAAGATCAGAAAAATGGATGCCGTCTGGAATGTGGGCAGCAATACGATGGCGTACGGAATGTACATAGTTGGAGGAATCGGGCTCAGCGTATGAAAAAACGGCATGAAAATCTCTCTGACCTTATCGTGCATCCCGAAATATAATCCTCCGGCAACGCCTAGCAGCAGCGCGAGCAGAAAAGCGGGCAAAAAAAGTTTCATCGAGCTCAAAAAACCAGACATCAAATCTATCCGGCTGTCCCATAACGCGCGAAACACTTCCACCGGCCGTGGAAAAAGAACAGGATTTAGAATTTTGCCGAAATGCGTCATGACCTCCCACAATACAAACAAAAGCACAATGATCAAGCCAGTCCATGTATATCTCCCCATAGCCTGTGCCATAACACTTGCCCCCGTCACAAATTCTGTTTTTCAAAGCGTTCTTTTGCCTTTTGGTAGAAAGGATCGCCGGGATTTTCTTTCAGCAATTCATCCAAAGCTTTTGCGTACAAGTCGGTATTGATGTGGTTTTCCAGCTGCACAGACACATCCGCCGGAATATAACCGATCTGTCGCATCGCGCTCCACATTTTTTCCACTTCTTTTTTGTTTGGATCGGAATCATTGTTTTGGTGGGGCTCTAAGACGATGTCCCTGATCTTGTCCTCATCCATTTTCAGATACGGTTGGCTTGCGGTCACCGTAACCTCAGGCTGCAGTTCCTTTGCCCGCTCTGCCTTAATCAGCGCCTTGACAAACCGTTTGTACGCCTCCTGTTTTTCGTTTAATTCCGATCCCCGCGTCACGACACGGCAACATACATGTCCTGGGGAGAGATTGTTGCTCCAGTTCACCGCAACCAAGCCAGCCTCTTCGGCCATCCCCAGATTAGACGGGGCTCCGACCCCCACATCCACTTTTCGCGCTTTGATCGCTTCAATCAACATCGACGGATTTTTAAATTCGATGATTTCCACATCCTTTTTCCAGTCAATTCCGGCATCAGCCAGCGCCGCACGGAACACGATGTCACCAGTATATAAACGAATGGTTCCGATCTTTTTCCCCTTGAAAGATTGAATATCTTTATATTTTTCCTGATCTTCCGGGCGGGAAAATATCGGACTTCCGCCTTCCAAGTGCCCGCCGAAAATGACGAAATCAGCTCCTTTGGAAATAAACGTCAAAGGCCCGGCCGTGCCGAAGGATATGCCGATATCAATCTTGCCTGCCTGCAAGGCATTCAGCCCATCTGCCGTCGTCTGAAAAGGGATAAAATCAACTTGCAGATTTTCCTCTTTGAAAAAACCTTCATGTTCGGCAATAAAGCCCAGCTGTGTACCCAACGATGTGGCATAACCCACGCGCAATTGATACGGCGCGCCGTTCTTTTCTCCCTGGTCGCCGGAGTCGGACGGATGCGCGGCATGTTCATGACCTGCCGGCGTCTCTTCGCCCGTCGTTGTGCGTTCCGTGTTGCCTCCACATCCTGTTAAAACAAAGCCAATCAGTGACAAGACAAACCATGCAACGAGGATTCTGCCTTTCAATGCCATCACTCCTGCCTTTCAGGATTTTTATATGGATTCCTCCCCGGAAACCGATGGCGGTTCTTCCAGCTTGGAGATCAGCGCCTCATTCATCATCGAAAGAAGCTGGTCACGAAGTTTCCCGAATTCAGATGTCAGGTACAACTTTTTCCGGTTTCTCGGCCGAGGAAACGGAATGTCCAAAACCGCAGCAATTTCGCCGGGAGGGCCTGGCGTGAACAAAACAATGCGATCGGCCAGGTAAATCGCTTCTTCCACATCATGCGTCACAAAAACAATGGTTTGACGCCGTTCTTCCCAGATCCGGCAGAGCAAATCCTGCAAATGAACCCTCGTCATCGGATCCAAGGCTCCGAACGGCTCATCCATGAGCAGGATGTCCGGTTGTTGGGACAAGGCGCGTGCAATGGCTACACGCTGCTTCATTCCACCTGACAGCTGTCCAGGATATTGATCGGCCGCGTGGCCAAGTTGCACCAGTTCAAGATATTCCTCGGCCAAGGCTGCCAGTTCCCTTTTCTTTCTCGCATGCCGTACCACCTGTTTGAGTGAAACCACAATGTTTTCCCCTGCAGTCAGCCAGGGAAACAAAGAATAATCTTGAAAAACGATCGCCCTGTCTATGGAAGGACCCGTAACAGGCTTGCCGTCAATCAGCAAATTCCCTTTGTGTGGCCGCGAGAGTCCCGAAAACAGTCGCAGCAAGGTGCTCTTCCCGCATCCACTCGGCCCCATCACGACGAGAAATTCCCCTTCCCGTACAGCCAGGCTGATATCTCGTAAAATGTCCTGTTGGCCGTATGTAAACGTCAAGTTTGAGGCCAATATTTTCTCCCGTGACAACCTTTCCTGTGACAACCTTTTTTCATGCAAGACGATCGCCACCCATGCTTCCCCCCTTTTGTTCTTCGTCAATCAACATCCATGAATTGAAATAAAAACGGCCAAATCTTACGAATGAAGCAAGATTTGGCCTCCGGTTTTCCGGTCAGCGCTGCCGGTCATATCATTATTCCGATTTAATTACTATGTTTATAGTGAATCTTAAATGATTCCTCTCTCTCCGTCAACCCATTCAGAACGATAAATTCAGGAATGCTCTGCTTTTTTCAGCCATTCCCGAAATACTTCTTCCTGATGTTCACCCAGTTTGGGCGGGTTCCGGTATACCGAAAATGTATAGTTGTTCATCAAGACTGGAAAGCCCACGTATTTGGTGGCCACACCATTCGGCAAGTGTAGTTCCCCAATGATGCCCATGCTTTGAACATGCGGATCGTGCAGAATCTCATGGTAATCATTCACAGGCGCGCAAGGAACGCCAAGGCGTTCCAATTCAGCCATCCACTCCTCTGCCGTCCGCGTGGCAAAAATGGGCTGGAGGATGGCTGTCAATTCCTTTTGGTTCTTGGCGCGCAGCACCTGGGTCGCAAACCGTTCGTCGTCCGCCAATTCGGGCCTCCCAATCACTTGGCAGACACTGCGCCATAACTTGTCGTTTCCCGCAGCGATGACGAACATCCGGTCTTTCGCCTCATACCCTTGATACGGCGCATTTCGCGGATGAGCCGTGCCCAAGCGCCTGGGCGGCTGGCCCGTTCCATAATATTCACTTGTTTGCAATGCAGAGATGCCGAGCAACCCGCCTAACATCGAACAGTCAATATAGGTCCCTTGCCCGTCTCTGTTTACCCTGCTCAAGGCGGCCAAGATGGTGTATGCCGCATACAACCCAGCGACAAAGTCGCCGACCGGTACCCCGCACTTTACGGGCAATCCCTTTTCTTCGCCCGTGACGCTCATCAGGCCGCTCATCGCTTGAACCGTCACGTCGAAAGCGCCTTTTCCCGCATATGGTCCGGTTTGCCCATATCCGGATATGGAACAATACACTAACCGGGGATTGATGTGTTTTAAGTCTTCATATCCCAGCCCCAGCCGGCGCAACACCCCCGGCCTGTAATTTTCGATCAAGACATCCGCTTGTGCGCACAATGCCTTCAAGTCGGCCACCTGATTGGGGTCTTTCAGGTCAATGGCGATGCTCCGCTTGTTTCGATTGAGGGAAGCAAAGTTTCCGCTAAATACCTCCCCATCCTCATTCTCCATCAATGGCGGCCATCCCCGCATGCCATCGCCTCCATCAGGACGCTCCACTTTGACGACGTCCGCCCCCAGATCGGCCAACAACATTCCCGCAAAAGGACCCGCGGCAATTTGCCCCAATTCAATCACCTTGAGGCCCACAAGCGGCGCATCTTCTTTCAAACTTGTCATGAAGTCTTCCCTCCGAAGCGGAACTATCATTCTTTAACTGGAGAACGCATGATTTCGGAGAACGGATTCACCATTCACGGTCTCCATACCGCATCCGCCACTTGAACTTTTTTGTCTATCAAGCCTATGTTCAAAAAATCATCCGCCTGCACCTCTAAATCATCCACCGCTTGTTGATCCATAAAATTCGCATCCGACCGCTTTTTATGCAACACCTTCTCCCACACCGAAACAGGTATTTTTGTCGCTTTCGACAGCAAATCAGCAGCCTCGCGCGGGTTCTCGTTAATCTGTTTGCCCGCCTTTTGCAGTTCTTCAACCACTTGTTTGATCACGTCTGGATGTTGGTCCACATATTCCTTTCGGCTCAAATAAAACGTACGGTACGGGACCAATCCCTTTCCATCCGTCAAAATCCGATTCCCGTTTTCCGCGGCGACAGTGAAATACGGATCCCACACCACCCAGGCGTCCACTTCTCCCTGAGCAAAAGCAATGCTCGCATCCGAAGGCGCCAAATATACCGGCTCAACATCGCTCATGCTCATTCCGGCGGAAGCCAACGCCTTCGTCAGCAAATACTGCGAAATCGACGCCTTGTTGAAAGCCACTTTTTTCCCTTTCAAATCGGCAACGGTTTGAATCGGAGAATCTTCTTTGACCAATATCCCCTCGGCCTGAGGCGCCGACGGCTCACTTGCCACATAGACAAAATCCAACCCTCTGGCCAACCCGAAAAGCGAAGGCGCATCCCCCACATTGCCAAAATCTATGTTTCCAGCACTTAATGCTTCCACAACCGCCAAACCTGTATTAAATTCCGACCACGCTACGGTATAACCTAAAGGCTCCAGAATTTCCTCCAGCGTTTTGCGGTGCTTGAGCAACAAAAGCGCTCCCGTTTTTTGATAGCCGATGCGCAAGACCCCTTTATTGTTCACTGGTTCCTTTTGAACAGCGGAACCGCTTTGCTGTTGGGCGGTTGGGCGACTTTGATTGCATCCCACGAAAGGCAATACCAAAAAAGCCATGCACAAGAAAAGGAAAACCGCCTTTCGTGTCGCACGTTCGCTCATCATTGCCGGACTTTCTCCCTTAATTTGGCACGCACCCGGGGAATCACATCGCGCCCTACCGCCTCAATGACCTCCAGATGGGGAAAACCGCGCAACAACACCTTATCGAAGCCAATGTTGACATACTCAACAATCCGGTCTGCAACTTGATCCGGGGTGCCCACGAGGGCAATGGAGTTGCCGCTCAACACCTGGGTGAGACCGGCCCAAAGGTTCGGTCCAATGCGAAAATCACGGTCGCGTGAGGATTCCATCAACTGGTGAAGCCGTTTCATCCCCACCGACTCCCCTTTCAAGCTTTCCTCTTCCTTCTTTTGAATAGCTATCGGATCTGCCTTGCTCACAAGTTCTCTGGCATTTTCCCAAGCTTGTTCCTCCGTCTCGCCTAGGACCACCTGAAAGGAAACGCTATAGCTCAACCAACGATTTTGCTCCGCCGCCAGTGCCTTCATTTCTTCAATTCGCTCCTGCGTATGATGCAACGTTTCACCCCAAAGCATATAAACATCCGCTTCTTCCGCGGCCACCCTTTTTGCCGCTTCCGAGGCCCCCCCAAAATAGATGGGCGGGCACGTTTGATTCACCCGCTTGAGCGACAGCGACGCGTTTTTCAGGCGATAGAATTCTCCTTCGTGATCAAAAGATTCCTCCACGAAAAACCGTTTCAACACCTGGATAAATTCCTTGGTTCGGCGATAACGGGTGTCATGATCCAAAAAATCCCCATCACTGGCCAATTCTGTCGGCGAGCCGCCTGTGACAATATTGATCAGCGCCCGCCCGCCTGACCAATAATCGACGGTGGCGAATTGCCTGGCGAACAGCGCCGGCGCAGTAAACCCGGGCCTTACCGCAAACAGGAATTTCAACGTTTCGGTGTAGTGGATCAACGAAGAAGCCACAACCAGCGAATCCAGGCAATTCCCCCCAGTGGGCAACAATAAAGTGGAAAAACCGCCTCTCTCTGCCGCCTGGGCGATGCGTGAAATATACTCGAGCGACGGTTGTCGTTCTGTGCTGGCCGACCACCCGTCCATCCTCTGGGAATTGTAATTTCCGGCTCCTACGTACCGTCCATCCCCCGACGTCGGCGCCATCGTAATAAATTCAACCATTCGCTTCCCCTCCCGTCAGTCTTCGTACGTCCGGCGACCCGATGCTAGGATTCACCGCCGCTTCTTTCACTGCCGCTTAACAAACGCTCAATCCGCGCAAAGTCCGAATCGGTGATCCCTTCATAAATCCCATGACTGCCAATTTCCACCACAGGCACATGACGTACGCCATACTTCAATTCCAGAATGTCCCGCAGGTAATCCCTGCCCTCCACATCCACATTTTCGTAAGAATAACCCTTTTCCGCCAAAAAAGCCTTCAATTCTTGACAAGCCTGACATCCTTTCCGGCTCCACAACACAATTTTCTTGCTGCTTGACATTTCGCTTCTCCTCCTTGTTTCCGCGTCCATAAGTATGAAGAATACCGTTTACAAGTTTTGGTAGTTGGGATTCCACTGTAACCATCTTTTTTCCAACGATCTCGCCATCGAATCGGCCAGCTTTCCAAACAATGCATAAAGCAGGATGCTGAGCAGCACCACATCGGTTTGCATAAATTCTCGCGCGTTCATTGCCATGTAGCCGATTCCCGCATCAGCCGCAATCGTCTCGGCCACGATCAACGTCAACCACATGATCCCCAACGCATAACGCACGCCCACCAAAATCGAAGGCAGCGCTCCCGGCAAAACCACCTGCCAGAACAGCGACCATGAGCGCAGTCCATATACTCTGCCCATTTCCATCAGCCCCTGGTCGACCGAACGGATACCGTGAAGTGTATTCACGTATACCGGAAACAACACCCCAATCGTCACCAAAAACACTTTCGCTTCTTCCCCGATGCCAAACCACAAAATCACCAGCGGAATCATCGCGAGATGGGGAATATTCCTAATCATTTGGATCGTCGTGTCAAACAACTTCTCGGCAACGGGAAACAAGCCGTTGGCCAATCCCAAAAGAAAGCCAATGCTTCCGCCGATAAGAAAGCCAATGATGGACCGTTGAAAACTGATGAAGAGATGCCGAAACAACTCCCCAGAAAGGATCAGCTCCGCGGCCGCCCGCAGGACATCTGTCGGCGCCGGAAGAATCTTGTTCGAGAGCAGTCCATGCTTGGATAACCACTGCCACGCAAGAATGAACAGGACCGGCAACAACCAGGGGACCAGCCTTTTGGACGCCTGGTCGAGAAAGATGGCTTTTTTCATCCAAACACTCTCCTTTCTTTCCGGCAGATGATCGCTGGCCGCCACCTCGCCAAAAGGCCCCTATGACAGATTCACCTTCCGTGCAGCGACATGCAGCAGCGACATTTGCTCAGGGCAAATGCGGAAGGCCATTCGTTTAGACCCGCATCATCCTGCACGCCCCTTTCTCTCACCGGATACCCGATAATGAGACATCTTTTCGCTCCAAAATACTGCTGAACTCGTAGAGCGACTTGCGCAACCGGACTTCGGCCTCATCCGCCAGCTTCACCTGCTTCCCTTCTTCCAAACTCACCTGCGTGTCCAGAATATACACGCCACCTAAAATATTCCGTGCCCCCAAGGCGTTCAATACAGGTTTCAAGGCATAATCGATCATCAGAAAATGGGCGGGCGAGCCTCCCAATGCGATCGGCAAAATCACCTTTTCCGCCAGCGCATCCCTGTCCAGAAGATCGAGCAAGGACTTCAAAACGCCTGTATAGGACGCCTTGTACACCGGTGTTCCGAAAATAACGCCATCTGCCGATTGGATCTGTTTGGACACAGATTGTACTGCCTCGCTGTCGTAAGAGCCCAGCACCAAATCTTCGGCAGGAATGTCCAACACATTCACAATAGACACCGAAATGTCCCTGTCTTCCAGCAATTTTCCCGCATGCTCCAAAACGTGCGCAGTCCTTGAAATACGGGACGGACTCCCGGAAATGGCTACCACGCGGCTCATCGCTACTCCTCCCTCGAAAAAAATGAGCCCCGATTCCTGCAGCACGCAGGAACAGGGGCCTCCGTTTGAACGGTCGGCATTTCTTATATTTCTTATAAAAATAATAGGTATTTTGATTATAAATTTCAGCACCCAGCGCGTCAACCCCGTCATGACAAACAGATGTCAAAAAGGCTCCTTCATCTCAATGCATGCACAAGCAAGATGAAAGGAGCCTTCGGTGAACCGATCGGCAATTTCTGTATCTTTTCATGACTATTTTACTTTTCGGCTCCCCTCCTTTAAGGGGAATGTTTTTTTCTCAAGAGGATAACGAAATTTTTCCAGCCTCTCGATTTGCGTAATCTGAGAATCATGCACGATAATTTGTACCGATCCGTATTCCAAGCCTTCCAGTGAACGGATGATCCGTTCGAGCCATTCCTGATCAATTTTGTTTTGGATCAATCTCCTCGCCTCCCAGCCGCTTGTGTCCAGTATGTTGTACCGCATGTTCCATGCTGGTTAGGTATAGTAACAGGATAGTACCCGTGCATGCCGCACCAAAACCATCTCATCCGCTTCTTGAAACGCAATCTCCTCCCCTCCGCCGTTCCCGCAGTGTTATTCCTTCTTTTGCTAAAACCAATCCTTGACTCAAATAGACATAGACAACGGCGGGAAAACGAACTTGAGATACATTTTATTCATATTAATCCAAGTGATCAAGTGAGAATACAAAATTTTTCACCCGCCATCCTTCCGCCAGGCATGCTGTCACATCAAAAAAAGCGCGTTCATCGGCGCTATCTGGGCAGCAGGTTTTTCCGCAAGCGAAGCCGCCGTGATTCATCTACCCGGTGCTCAAACACATATTTGACCCACATCGTATTGATCGCAAACAGGACCGCGCCCAACAAAAAGACACCGCGGATGCCGATGACTCCAGCCAGCACCCCTCCCAGGATGGGCCCCAACATGTTGCCCATAAAGAGCGCGCTGTTGCAGTATCCGTATGTCGTGCTTTCCTGCCCGGGGGGAGCAAATTTTCGAATCAAAGCATTGACCGAAGGCAAAAGCCCGCCAATACACAACCCCAGTAAAAACCGGGTCACCAATAACGCGCCGATCGAGTGGACAAATGCCTGGGGAATACAAAACAGGGTCGCCCCGAGCAATGAGTAAAACAGGACGTACTGGGTTCCCTTCCGGTCTCCCAATCGTCCCAAAAACGGCGACGCCAACATATTGGCCATACCGGTCACTGCCGGCACCAGCCCCGCGTAAAATGCCACATATTGTGTGGTTGGATGCACTTCCTGGACAAAAAGCGGCAACAACGGCTGCGCGCTCATAATCGCAAATTGGATCATAAATCCCACGGCAAACAAAGCCAGCAGAGGCTGCGTGCGCATCACCGCGGAAAAGCTTCCCTTCATCGCCTTCTGCTGTCCCTCTGTCGGTTTGACAAAATCCTCCCTTACGCCGATCCATACCAGAACCGCCATCGCCAAAATGACCATGCCCGTATAGTGAAACATCTGGCGAAAGCCGATCCACTCCGCCAAAAGCCCGCCAAGGAACGGCCCCATAATCGTCCCGGCCACCGTTCCTGACTGGAGAATCCCGAGAGCCTGACCCGTTTTATCCTTCGGCGTGTTCACAGCCATCAGCGAGGTTGCCGCTGGAATGAACCCGGAAATCATCCCATTGAGAAAACGCAGCAGCAACAGTTGCAACGGCGTGGCAGCCAATCCCATCAAGGAAATCGTGATCGCCATTCCAAACCCGGAACGGAGCAACATAATCTTTCTTCCATGCCGGTCAGCCAATGCACCCCAAAAAGGAGCAAACAGAAAAGCAGAAAAAAAATTGGCGCCAAAAATAAACCCGGCCCATCGTGTAACAGCAGCCGGATCACGCACTCCCAGTTCCTGAACGTACAGAGGGAGAAAAGGAATGATCATGCTCATCGAAGCCATGACAAAAAACTGTGCGACCCAGAGAATCCCCAGGTTTCGCTTCCACTGTTCCATCCACCGCACTCCTCACCACATGCCGGTTCAACATTTCGTTCCCCTAAATGATTGGGCAAAAAAGAGGGGAACGCCGTCTTTCCGGACCGTTCCAGTCCCCTGTATGGCCGTCGTCGTTCCTTTATCTGTTTCAGCGATCATTTCACGTCATTATTTTTATTATAAGCCGAGTGAAAAAAGGAGGCAATCATTCCGCCAGTTCCACGCGTCATTGCACCCGCTTTTTCCTTCCCGCCCAATAGGTTTCACGCAACTTGTACTTTTGCAGTTTTCCGGTGGCTGTCCGCGGCAGAGAAGACACGAATTCCACCGATTTGGGCGCTTTATAATGCGCCATGTTGTCCCGGCAAAACCGGATCAGTTCTTCCTCTGTCAGGGTTGATCCTTCTTTCCGCACCACCAGCGCCTTGGGCACCTCTCCCCATTTGTCATCCGGAACGGCAATCACGGCCACTTCCAGGACATCCGGATGCTTGTAGATCACCCCTTCCACTTCCGTGGATGAAATGTTCTCACCCCCGGAGATGATCAGGTCCTTGCTCCTGTCCATGATTTCAATATATCCTCCCGGGTGAACCACGGCCAAATCGCCCGTGAAAAACCAGCCATCGCGGATCACTTTTGCCGTCTCTTCCGGCTGCTTATAATAGCCGGCCATCACCACATTGCCGCGCGTCACAATCTCCCCAAGTTCCTCTCCATTCCAGGCCACTTCCTGTGCCGGATTGTCTTGTCGGACCACCTTGGTCTCTCCGTTAAAGACCAGTTCAATCCCCTGACGGGCCTTGATCGTGGCCTGTTCATCCGGTGAAAGCTGATCAAACTCCTTCTTCCATTCACAATACAGGATAAAAGGAGAGGTTTCCGTCAGACCATATACGTGAATCATTTCCAGGCCCAAAAGTTCCTGCGCCTTGGCGATCACTGCGGCCGGCGGCGGTGAACCTGCCGTCGCCATCCGCCGTTTCGTCGTTTTGGATACGCGCTCTACCCCTTCGGCGTTGACCAGCATATTGACCACGGTAGGCGCTCCGCACAACAGGGTGATCTGTTCTTCATCAAAGATCCGCAAGATCTTCTCCGGAATCACTTTCCGCAGGCAGACGTGCGTCGCCCCAGCCGCCGTGATGGCCCATACGCCGCCCCATCCGTTGCAGTGAAACATCGGC